>ERZ791614.21-NODE-21-length-106542-cov-45.360645_pt1 | contig 106542 bp, 98 predicted proteins | sample MGYA00510274_ERZ791614 | MGnify/ENA primary metagenome ERZ791614 (study PRJEB30046, sample SAMN00715221) | human gut metagenome | study: EMG produced TPA metagenomics assembly of the A metagenome-wide association study of gut microbiota in type 2...
AGCCGCCGAAGTTGCGGTTGAACGCCGTCATGTACTGGGCATAGCCCGTATCGCCTTTGCTGAAGTAACCATAATCACCGTTTGACATTGTTTTGTCTTCCTCAGAAGTCTGTTGTCGCTTCTTCTGAAGGCATCTTACAAAAAGTGATGTCCAATAAACATCCTTTCTAATTATTTTTTGAATCTCATATAATATTTTTCAAGGCTCTTGTCGCAGACGTCCACAATATGCAGCCAGTCTTCCCGTGTCAGCTTGCGGAAGATGATGGGATTCACTTCAACGGTCTCTACATCTTTGCATCGCATCAGAAAGCGCATGTCTTCAAAACGCTTGAACGGATTGGACAGAATGTTCTTCTCCACATCCTTCTTAGTATAGCCACCCTTTTGGTAGATACTGTTGGGCTTTTCCGCAATCATCCCATGCGCCTTACGGTCTTCATAGAAGTCAATGAAGTAATCTACCACTCTGGCAGGGCAACTCTGCCATTGCTGTCCATATACTCATAAATCGCTTTGAGCAGGACCGGCTTATAGGAGAAGCGCATATCCATCGTTTCAATGAATTTCATGAACTTATCTGCCATATTTTGCGGCGTGATGAGATCCCAGCCGTACTGCTTGGCAGTGTTTCGGACACTTTCTTCGCGGAAATAGTGGAACATCCGCTTGTCGCCAAACGGGACAGAAAGATCCGGCTTGATTTTTCCATCCTTGATATAACGATCTACCGTTTCTGATTGCACATCTACCATCCGAACAAACTCAATCTGCGAGATCATATCCTTGACGCTGTTCTGCCAATTGAACAAGTCGATGATTTCGTAGTCGTCTACATCAATCGGCACATCCAGCCACGCTTCCGGCTTTTCTCCCTTGAACAGCATGTCCTGATCCAGCTTCCGCTTGTTCTCCGGGGCCAGCACATAGGCCATGGGCTGATATTTTGAAATATCCAGCACCCGATGCAGACTGTAGGGCATATTGAACATATTGGCGTTGTCTACAAAGTCAACCACCAACAGGTCATCTTTTCCCGGACAGCGGCGGGTGCCTCGCCCAAGCTGCTGCATATAGATTGTTTTAGACATTGTGGGCCGTGCCATGAACAGCACTGTGGTATGAGGACTATCCCAGCCCTCATTCAGCAAGTCACAGGCACAAAGAACATTCGTAGAACCGGTTTCGTAATCTTTCAGGATCTTATCCCGGATTTCTACCCGGTCACGCCCGGAAACAGCCTCTGCTTTCACCCCATTGTCGCGCAGCAGCTTTGCAATTTCGGCTGCATGGTCTACGCTGGCACAGAAGATTACTGTCTTTTTGCCGTTGACGTACTTTAGATAGGTGTCAACGATCAACTGATTGCGCTCCGGAATGAACAGCTTACTTTCCAGATCCTGCGAGTTATATTTGATACCATTGATCCGCACATCGGTTAGATCAATGTTGGTTTTGACCCGGATGCAGCGAATCGGCACCAGTACACCGCGCTCCACTGCAGTCTTCAGGTCCATTTTGTGGGCAACATTCTGGAACAACTCCAGCATATCCTCGCCATCACTGCGCTCCGGTGTTGCAGTCAAGCCCAGAATAAACTTCGGATGGAAGTAGGTAAAGATTTTCTGATAAGTATTAGCCGCTGCATGGTGGCATTCGTCCACAATCAGGTAGTCAAAATCCGTAGGCGAGAACTTTTCCAGATCCTTGGAGATACTCTGCACCGTTGCAAAAATGACCGTTTGGCTCATATCCTTCTGACTTCCGGTGTACTCTCCCAAAGTCGCTTCCGGCCAGACCTTGGCGAAAGTCTCTTTTGCCTGCGATGCCAGCTTCAGGGCGTTGACCAGAAACAGCGTGCGTCCGCCCACTGCCTTGGCATCCGTTGCCGCCGTGATGGTTTTACCTACGCCGGTTGCATGGTATAGCAGCGCAATGGTTTTGCCGTTCTCTCGCATCTTTTGCAGGTTCTCGGTGGCTTCCTGCTGGTAGTCCCGAAGCTCGATGGTCTGCCCCATCTGCACCGGCAGGTCTGCTTCAAATGCCTTGAACATAGGGCTGGTGCCTAAGAAAGTAATCAGCTCATCCTTGACCTTCTCCGGCTGCTTTTCCAACTGACTGTAGATCCAACGATATACCTTCCAGTTGTCATAGATCAGGCTGTTCTGTTTCAGGAGGTCGTCAGCGTATTTGTTTTCGGATACCTTGCTGGGGTTGTGGTAGGTCTCACCGTCAATTTCGATTGCAATCTTAGATTCAGGCGATTCCAGCGCAAAGTCGATATAGCGATGCCGACCATAGATGTCCACGAAGGGGTACTGGACCTGCAAATTTTCGGTCTTTTCCGGGCCAAAAGCTTCACAGAAAAGCTGCACAAACAGCTCCTCCGCACGGCTGTTGACACTGGTTGCTTTCATTGGCTCCATGATGGCCTCCTGTTATTTTAAGCCTTATCACTTTATAGAGGTGCTGGTAATCTATAATAAATCATTTTTATTTTACTCCTGCAACCAAACGAAAGCAATGCACGGGTTCTACAACTATTGGTGCGGGTTCTTGTATGTCCCATGCACTCTTTATCTTTATTTATTTGTAGGGAGTAGCAGCGCGTCTCTCCATGGTTTTTAATAATCAGAAAAAGATTGGTTGAAACCATTGACTTTGTATCCTGGAAATGCTATACTAACGCCAGAAGATGTGTTTGGTTAACAATAACCACAAGATTGGAGGTAACCATGTCGATTGTTGAAAATGAATTCTATAACAACGAGAAGCAGATGAAAATCTCCCAGATTCCAGCGGAGATTGCACAATGTCTCGTCCAGTCAGGCATTCGCCCCGAAGGAAACGTATATCTTGCGGCATACCTTCTTCACAAGGTGTCTCAGGATATTTCCCACATGGACAATATTACGCTCGAAGATATTTACAACGGCAAATTGGACATTGACGAGGATACTCGCTGCTTTGCAAAGGCACATCTCTCCGAGGAAGCGTGGAAGCAACTTTTGCGGCTGGTCAATTATTACACACCGGAGGAATTGGCATGGGTAGCACTATTCCCCGGAGACGAGGAAGAATCGAAGACGGCGATGACAACGCCTCATTCGATTATAAAATTGGCGCAAAGCATCTTGTGCGTACAGGATGGCGAACGTGTAGCAGACCTTGGTTGTGGCATTGGTTCTTTTCTTGTTGCCGAAGCACAAAATCAGAATAAAGCGCACTACTACGGTTATGAGATTAACGAGGAACGGGGGGCAATCGCAAAGATCCGTGTCGAACTGCTCGGTGCGGACGTTCATGTACAGCTTTGCGATGTCTTCAATCTTGTAAAAGACAATCCTACGCCAAAGTTCGATAAAATCTTTTCCAATTATCCTTTTGGAATGAAGCTGCGGTATCTGGGAGAAGGTACCGAGTATATGGAGCGTCTTTCCAGAAAGTATCCGGGTTTGTCGAAGGCAACTTCGTCTGATTGGATTTTCAATGCGTTGCTCTGCGATTTGCTTGCCGAGGAAGGAAAAGCCGTTGGCATTATGACAAACGGCAGCACATGGAATAGCATTGATACTCCTATGCGAAAATACTTCGTAGAACGCAAACTAATCGAGTGCGTTATCACACTGCCAACCAAAATGTTCTCCTATACGAATGTAGGCACCACCTTGATCGTGCTCAGCCATAATAATGAGCGTGTGCGCATGATCGACGCCTCCCAGATCTGCATGATGGGACGGCGGCAGAATCTGTTCAGTGAGGATGACATTGCAACTATTGTGGATGCGATGCACACGGATTCGGATTATAGCCGAGAAGTTTCCATTGATGAACTTCGTGAGAACGACTATAACCTGAGTTTGGAACGCTATATGCAGTGCGTTCCAGCCTTTGCAAATGGTGTTCCTTTTGAAAGTGTCATCCGCAGCATCAGCCGTGGTGCCCCCTGCACTGCCAGCCAGCTCGATACGATGGTGTCCAACGAAGTGACTAATATGCAGTATTTGATGTTGGCAAATATTCAGAACGGCATAATCGATGACAAGCTGCCGTATCTATCCAGCATCGAACCCAAATATGAGAAATACTGTTTGAAGAACAACGATCTCATCCTGTCGAAAAATGGTTATCCGTACAAGGTTGCCGTTGCATCTGTCAGGGAGGATCAGCGGATTCTGGCAAACGGCAATCTGTATATTATTGAGCTGGACAAAAGCCGGGCTAACCCTTACTACGTCAAGGCATTTTTCGAAAGCGAGCAAGGCATTGCGACCCTGAAAAACATCACCGTTGGTGCCACCATTCCGAATATAGGCGTAGACAAGCTGAAAAAAGTTCTGATTCCGCTGCCCTCTATGGAAGAACAAAATCGCATCGCACAGAAGTATCAGGCAGCACAAGATGAAATCGCTATGCTCAAGCTCCGGCTTGAACGTGCAATCGACAAACTCCACCATGTTTTTGATGAGGAGAGTGCAGAAAACGATGCTTGACGTAGAAGAACTGCTCGAACTGGAGGATAATATCCGGCAGGAGCTGGACGACCATCTGCCCGGTGCCCTTTCCATGCTGAATCGCACCGGTGAGCTTGAGATCTTTCTCAAGATGCTGGGTATGGAGTACCTGCTTCAAAAGCAATCGGACTATCAGGTGTATCCAACTGGGAAGATCATTGTGAGCGGTCAGTCCGATGTTAAGGCAAACGTTTTGCTCTCTATTGCTAAAAGGCTGGGTCTGGATAAAAACCGCTTTGAACTCTATCTTGACTATGAGGATGCTAAAACCTTCAATTTCAAGAAGATGTACTATAAGCCTCAATATGCGCTGGTCATGGTCGGTCCTATGCCGCACAGCGGTGTTGGCAAGGGGGATTCCGGCAGCATCATTGCCGCACTGGAAAACGACGAGGGCTATCCGCCTGTGGTACGTCTTGGTTCCAATGGGCTGAAGATTACCAAGACCGACTTCAAAAACAAGCTGGATGAAATGATCCTTTCAAAGGAAATTGCTTGACGTCCTACTTTTTGGATGAAAAGTGTGCTATTCTTAGTAAGGAATAAAGAAATAGGAGGATCATGGTATGGCACGAGCTACATCTAAATCCAAGAAAGAAATTTCCATGGAAGAAGCCCTTTGGAAATCGGCTGACAAACTTCGTGGTTCTGTCGAGCCAGCAGAATACAAACACGTTGTTCTCAGCCTCTTTTTCTTAAAGTTCGCCAGTGACAAGTTTGAGGCACAAAGGAAAGCTATTGCTGAAAAATGTAGTGAGAAGTTTGTTGACAATGTTGCCTTCTATAGGTTCTGCTGCAACGGATGGCGCACTCCGCGTACTCGTCATCAACATAAGTGAAGGGCTTGCTCTTGGGCTCCGGAAAGCCGTCCTCATACACTTCGCGGACGGTGCCTTCGTCGATCTCGCGCCGGGTCTGGCGGACGTATTTATCCCGCAGCACACCATCGGCTTCGACCTGCTCGCAGAAGGAGGTGTACCGGATGAGGTAGTAATGCTCGTTGTCTTCTTTGGCAAAGCTGGCGTCCTTGCAGACCACGATGAACTCGCTGGTGTCGATGTCTTTGAGCACCCGGACAACGAAGATGGGCTTTCCGTCGTACCGTGTATAAAACCCGGCAAATACCCGTTTGAGCGCCATAAGAGAGTCCTCCTTCCACCGATTTTCTTACAGTATAGCACAGATTTCGGCGGAGAGAAAGAGCGGCGTTGGGACAGAGAAAACTGGGATTTGGTGGATTAGCAAGCACAGCCGCTGTCCGTGCACGCGGCGATTTTGGGATAATCCCAAGCCCTTATGATATTGATGCCGAGCGGAAAATGAGAAGTAAAACTGCTGCCAAGATATACGAACGATCTATGCGTAAGAGTCTTGCATGCAAGCTGTTTTTGAAATTAGAGAGTTTCGCAACATGATGCGAAGCTCTCTTGCCTTGTGTTCGAGAAAGATGTATAATAAAAACATTATTTGTGGCCGGAGGTCGAACAGGAATGGCTATTTCGTATAATAAGCTCTGGAAACTGCTCGTCGATAAGAAGATGAGCAAAGCTGATCTGCGCAAAGCGGCAGGCATCGCGCCGAACACCATGACCCGGCTGCGGCGGGATGAAGAGGTTACGCTGTCCGTGCTCAATAGAATCTGCGTTGCGTTAGATGTCAATATCGGAGATGTGATGGAGTTTGTGAGTGGAGATTGAGCAATATCCATAACTGCAAGTAAATCTTATTCGTGAAACCAAGAGGTGGGAGAAATGGCAATTCGCTTGTGGCCGCAGGATTATGAACGAAAGGATCATATTACAAAAGCGGAAAAAGGGATCCTTAGATATGCTGCACGCAATTTTCAAAATGGCCATATGGTGGTTGGTATAGACCCTGTAGGCTTAAGCGGCGAAAGAGTGAAGCTGGGAATGTATATTTCTCCCAGCGAAGGGCTTGTCACGTTCTCGATTTACTCCGGAATGATTAATGCAATGCCGGTGTCTTCGTATATCGCTTATGTCCAAATGGTCGAAGGTAAAATCTATGAACGCCTTTTGGATTCCAAGCTTTTGATTGTTCGTAACGGAGAAAAGAAAGCACTTAAATTCCCATACAAACATATTGTTATGTTTCCGGATGAGGTGGTAGGAAAGACTACCGTGTCGAAGGATGACCTTCAGCAACTACGAAATTATGCAGCATTTGATTCGTTTAGACCAATCACATCTGACGGCAAAGAAAAAAGAATTGAAGATTTGAAAATATTTGCGGGTATTCGCAAGGCATACGATAAGACGTTTAAGTCTCTGTCAGAACTAGAATGTCGAGCGATTTTCGAACGTTTGGCTCCCGAATACACTGTCGTGCTGAATGAGACCATAAATGTTTGCGTTGCCGAAAAGAAAACATTGGTAACCGAAGCTGATCTGCGCATTACCGGAAAGGAACTGGAATATAAAACATTCTTCCTCGATGAGTACCAGGTAGGCGTTGTTAACGACATGGGTAAAGGTCATCGAGTCATTCTGGCAAACCCCGGCGCAGGAAAAAGCGTTCTGCTTCTTTCTAAAGCGTTTAAGTATGCAAGTCTGTACAAAGGATCCAACGTACTCCTCACATGCTATAACAGCAACTTAGCCGATTCTTATAATTTCAAGCGCAGTTGTGCTAATTTTGGCAAAGATATCAAACTGTTTGTCATGACATTCCATAAGTTGGTAAAAAAGATTTATGAGGAATGCTTACACTCTCATTGCGCATCAAACATTGCAACAGAAGAAGAAATTCAAAAATGCATAGACATGGTGAAACAAGGAAAGGTGAAGCTTCGATTTAAGGCGATTTTTATTGACGAGGTGCAGATTTTTGATCCTCTTTATCTCGAGCTATGTTATCGCCTTTTGGAAGATGACGATGATCGTGTGTTTTTAATGGCAGGCGATTTGAATCAAGCAGTTCGTGCGCTAAGTCGAAAAGGTGATGCCCCGTGGAAACGGATGAATGGGATCCAGCTTGACTTCACTGGACGTGTTCGCTACATCGAAAAAAATTACCGAAATAGTCAAGAGATAGGCGAGTATATTTCACATATGTTGCAGCACATGAATACGCGTTTGTCAATGCTGGATCTAATTAACTCTTTGGAGTATGAATATAACTCGTTCAAAGTCGGCACAAATCCAACAATTGCGCTTAAAGTTAGGACCGGGGTTCAACGGACAAGTATCAAAACGAGTGTAATTGCAGCAATTAAAGAAATTGCAACAACGTATAGGATTAGTTACTCAGACATAGCTGTGTTATTCCCGTTTAGAAAAGTTCCCTATTTGAACTACCATTTCCTCTATTGGCTTCAGCAAGGGCTTGACGAGGAAGGCATTTCTTATTCGATGATCATTAACGAGAAAGATGGTTTCTTTGTGAAGAAAAAACCCGGAGACATTACGGGTGTAGTTATCTCTACCATTGAGTCCTCGTTGGGATTGGATTTTAAGGCTGTTATTTTGGCTGGCTTGTTCCCGTATAACTATGTCAATCTCAACGGACAAGTGGGTAGTGAAATAAAGACATGGAGCGCTATCAAAAATATGCCGGAAGAGCAGCAAACTGCGGTACAGAGCCAGATGCGAGCAGTATATACCGCCTGTTCAAGAGCCCGAGATGTTTTGTATGTAATTAGCGATCTGAAGCCTGGTACACCAATGGAAGAAATTATTAAGCAAGTGCCAGATAGAACACCTTTACCGCAGTCTTCAACGCAGAGCGGTACACCATCAACTGGTGTTCGTACGGGAAACAAACGGAATACTGTAACCAAACGTACAGCTTCAGCCACCATCAAAGAAAGATTGCTTAATGAAGTAGTCGATCATGTAACCATTAAGGCAGTAATTCAGGAAACAAAAAAGGACACAACCGTGATGGTTGATCTTGCAAAGTACCCTAAGCAAAAAGGAATTATAGGGAAAAAGGTCGGTGAAACCTTTAAACTTGCAGGAGTTTCTTTGACATATAAGATTACGAAAATTATTGCTAATGATACGCTTATCCCCAAAGATGTGGCAAACTCTCCTGCAAAACAAGGATCTACTGTACAAGCAGGTAAAACTCAGCCCAAAAGCTTGAAGGATTTCTTCGTGAGCAAGGGGTTCAAAGCTGTAGATTGCAGGTCAAATAATGGTTGTTTGTGGATCTTGGGAGAGCGAAAAGAATTAGCACCGTACGTGACGGAAGCAGAGCGACTATTTGGAGTGGCTGGCGGATATGGCGCGGGAAAAGCGTCGTCTTACAAGCCTGCGTGGTGGACAAAGTCAAACAAGTAATTACCCTATATGGCATTTGCATGTGCTGGGAGGAGAAATAGTATGGCAAACGATTACAACATACTTGCTGATTACATAGTCTCTAGATATATCGAAAGGATCGCTGGTGATGATATTGAAGAGACCTTTGTGGATGAATCTCCGGCAGATCGCGTTATGGTCGGCATGCTTGCTGAGAACCGCATGGAAGAGAAGTTTGATGGTGGGTATATCGAGAATAATAGTACCCGCTTTGAAAGTGTACCGTCCATAAGTATTTCGTTTATCGTCAAGAAGAATTCTTCAGGTGTTATTCGTGTGATTCCCAAGGGACTGTTGTTTTATACGGTCGAGCCGGATTATGACAAGACGATTGATTACTTGCTTCAGAAATACTCTGAAAAGGATAACGTTCAATATACCGAAATGCAGCAGCTCTGTGAATGCTATCCTGACCTGCGGTTTAGTCTTCCATTGACCTACAAAAAGGTGCGGGTTGAAGACGAGATGGGTGATGGTATATCAATCCGGCTTGACTCTATTAGTGATAAAAAGTTTCATTTGGAGCAGAAAATCAACGAACGCTTAAGGGCTCTGTCGGATAGAATCATCAGCGAAATAAAAGTTATTAAGAGTGACCGTGTTACATTTTTTGATCTGGTCGATAAGGAACGTTTCTACCTTGTTACAGGTGGAAGCGAAGAACGTGTAAACCCTCGATGGGATATTGACATTTATTGCACCGTTACCGATGAAGGGGATTCCTATCGATTCTTGATGCAAATGGTTAATAAGACTCCCGTGAATGGCAAGAGCAACATCGGATATTTGCCTAAAGTTTTCAATGCTGGTATTGATGTGGTTGGAGATGATAGTGTCGAGTTTCAGAATATCAAACTGGACTATTTTAAAAACAGCTACAGAAAGCGTCCCATGGTGCATGTCGTTGCAGAAAACACTTCTGCAGCCTATCATGAAGAGGACAACTCCATTCGGACTGATAATATTCCGAGATATTATCAAATGCGCCTGAAGACCAAAGATGCGTTAACACAGTATGTTACATTTGAAAAACTTATTCAGGATCCTGTTGGCAATCTGACTGTTATTTACGAAGAAATGAAATCGGATTATGAGAAGTGTGTCTACGAGTTCAATCATACAAGGTTCCAAACGGTCAATGCAAAAGAACGGTTTAAAGATGCATTAGAGAACTATCAGCATGAAATTGGCCGTTTTAGGAAGGGCATTGATCAGATTGAGTACAGGGATTTTGTTAAAAAGGCGTTTGTTTATATGAACAAAACCTTTATGACGAAACTCGCTGGTGAACACAGACAGATTAGCGGTTGGCGTTTGTTCCAGATCGTTTTTATCGTTTCGCTTATCTGCGAGATGATTCGCAGCGAGTATAAAAATGATCCCAATATTGCGGAAGCGGACATTGAAACCGCGAACTTGCTTTACTTCCCGACAGGCGGTGGTAAAACAGAAGCGTTTCTTGGCGCATGCGTGTTCAACATGTTCTTTGACCGCCTGCGCGGAAAAAACGACGGCATTACTGCATTTCTTAAGTATCCGCTGAGACTGCTTGCAGTGCAACAGCTTGATCGTGTGCTTATGATCGTCATGAAAGCGAATGTTGTAAGAGAGTCCAGCGGGGAGTTGGCTCACAAAACACCGTTCCAAGTCGGCTTCTTTGTGGGCAAAGGAAATACACCGAATAAGATAGACTCCTTTGAACGTTTAAGTGAGCGCGGAGATAAGAATAAGACAAAAGACCTTATTCTTGAAAGTGATTCTGAAACGCTAAATGAGTATTATCGCTTCATTGATACGTGCCCCTATTGTGGTAAAAAACACGTAAATCTAAGATTTAATCGTGACACTTGGAGATTGGAGCATGTTTGTGATAATCCAGAGTGCCCCATCATGGTTTTGCCGCTCATGATTGTAGATAACGAAATTTATCGCTATCTGCCTTCCATTGTGGTCAGCACGATTGATAAGATGGCTATGCTTGGCACAAGCAATGACTTTAAGATGCTGTTTGGTCAAGTGAAGAAAAAATGCCCGGTACATGGATTTACGGGAAATGCAAAATGCTCTTGCGCGTCATGCGGCGTACATGTGCTTCAAAACGTAGGATTGCTAAAAGATCCCATTCCGACTCTTTTTATTCAAGATGAGATGCATCTTGTAAAGGAAAGTTTGGGGACATTTGATGCGCACTACGAGTCGTTCTTGAGCTATTATGCAAAGGAACTGGTTCCAGAGGCGCAGCGCAAGCTAATCCGATTTGTTGGCGCAACAGCAACTATCTCCATGTATGAGAGCCATATTTGGCATTTGTATCACATGGATGGACGGAGATTTCCATGTGAATATCCTTCAGCAGAAGCAGGCGAAGATTTCTATTCCTACACCGATAATAATGACATTACACGCATTTTGATCGGATATGCCCCCTATGGACGGTCGATTACTGACGGCATGTGGGAATCGGTTTATATCATGCGACTTGTCGTGTATAGAATGATTCAATTCTTGGAAGAAAGCTACGAAAAACTCTGCGCTGTCGGTTTTTCTGGGAGCATTGATGAGTATCGAGATATGCTGTACGACTATTGGATTGAATTGGTCTACAATAATCGCAAGCAAGACGCAATGGAACTTGAGAACGCATTCCAGAACCAGGCTAACAACTATTTGGAGGCAAAGGGTGTTCCTAAGTATGTTATTGAACAGATGACCAGTGATGTGGACTTCCAAACCGTAAGAAAAACGTTGTTCGATATTCAGGCGAACAGAAAGAACTTCGAGAGTACCAACCTCCTGCTCGCAACAAGTACCATTTCTCATGGCGTGGATGAGGATTCCTTTAACGTGATGTACTTCTTTGGAATGCCAAACAACAATGCCGAATACATCCAAGCATATTCGCGTACTGGTCGTAAGTTTACGGGTATTGTCGTGGATATCATTCGACTAATGAGGGTGCGCGATAGATCCTACCTGAAAAATTTTGTTATTTTCCATCAGAACAGGGACGATCTTGTTGAGGCTGTCCCAATCAACAGATGGGCAAAAAATGCGATCTATAGCACCTTGCCCGGATTGCTTGCAGGCTTGATTAGGCAGTATTACACAATTAAAACCAATTCGGATAGTCTGCATAATGCAATTAAAGTACAGAAGTTGCTTCGTTCCGGAGAAATCGACGTTGATGATGCAGTTTCTAAACTTATTGCAGCTTACGGATGCAATGAACAGGAAAAAATGTCTCTGGCATATAAAGAAATCATCACCGAAGAAGCGGTCAACATTCTTTCTGGAATTAAAAATGGAAATTTCACAAAGGAACTTTCCCTTTCGGACGCAATAGGAAAGTTCTCGCACGGCAAGAAAACGCCAATGACGAGCTTACGTGATACAGAAGAGCAGATCGAGATTAAGATTTGAGGTAAGAGATTATGAAGAGAAGCAAAACTCAAGCTGTATATAGGTTCTTGCCGGAAATGTGGATATCCGAAAAAGATGATTCTGAGAGAGCTGTTTCGGCTAAGATAAAAAATTGGAATTATATCAAGATGTCTGATATATATGAGGATTTTATCGAAGGTGAAATTAAGCGCCAAGTAAAACTGTTTGGTGATCGAGGTGGTGACATCAGCGCGTTTGATCTTTCACCAGATACTCATTCGTTTGCAATTGTTGAAACCGCGTGCAACGAAGGAATCCCTGATATCATCGGTGAAATATCCCCGTTGGTGTTTTACTGTAGTTCCTGTGGTGCAGTGAGCGATCTTCGTAATCCTGATGCGGTTGATAAGTATACATGGAAATGCAAAAATCCTGATTGTGGAAAGTGGGCAGTCAAGCAACTCCAAATGATCTATGCCTGCGAATGCGGATATGCACAGCCCATAAAGATTCCGCATGTGCAGGGGGTAAAGAATTTCAAGTTCCGCCCCAATGAAACGCAATATAAAATGTTTTATAGGAGCGGCAACTCGGAAAAACCTGCAGAGTTTGTTCAGATTTGTCCGAACTGCAATTCGAGATTGGTGCCTGACAACGCAAATTCTGGCCGAAATTATAAGCCTTTCACGCTGAAGGTAATTAATCTGGTTGATCAGCGGAATGGTCAATTCTATAAGAAGGGCATAGATGCGCAAAAGACGATCGTCTGTAGATGGTTTGACAAATTGTCTACCGCTGACTACGATGAGATTCTGAATAACATTGAATTAGCATTTAGTGACGCATTTAAAAGCGATGCGCAGAGACGAAATGTAAAACAGCAGGTTCGTGCCCTAATTGATGCGGGCATGCTTCCTCCTGAGATGTTTGAAAGCGCTGTAAATAACATGCTTCAGAATGCGCCGAACACAAAAAGTGTTGAGCGGTATGTAGCAATGTGTGATGATCTGTTTTCAAGAAAAAAAGCGGAAAATCCGGTGGGCTACGCAGAATGGCTGAGCCATTTCTCGTTCAAGCTGATGCAGTATGATACGCTGAAATATGCTAAACGAATCATTACACTAGAAGAAGCAATTCAGCGTCAACTTGATATGGATTTCATTGATTCTCCGGAGGAAGTTACAGCATTGAACAAAAAGATGGGTATCACAAATATGCAGGTTTCTTGCGATATTCAGATTATCAACTGTACATATGGATATTCTAGAAGAGTTGCTGATCCGAAGAACTCCACAAATAAGAATTGCCGCTTGAAGCTCAATGCCTACGATAGAACTAGAGACGGAACGGCAAATCTTGTTTATGGAGTCAAACTGGATACGGAAGGCATCCTGTTTGAGATTAGCCAGCGAAAAATCGTTGAGTGGTTGTATGAGAACAACATCATCAGTGAGGAACAGTTGCCGGATCTTGACGACGATGTTTCTGTGAAAAAGTGGTTTGCACAATATGTTCATAGCGATGTGATTTCGATGTTCGGTGAAATCGATGACAGTGAAAAAATCACTAAGAATGTTTTTGCGCTGCTCCACTCTATGTCCCATGCCTTTATGAATGCGGCAGGAGAACTAAGTGGTCTGTCCAGTAATTCTTTGACAGAGATTATCCTTGTAGAGACTGCGAGCATCTTTATCTATGCACAAACTAGTCAGGGAATCCCCCTCGGCGCTCTGTCTGGAATGGCTGAATCTAACTATGCGTTTTTCTTGAAGAAGGCTTTTGACGAGGCGAAAAATTGCGTATTTGATCCAATCTGCACGGAGCGAGATGATACGGCTTGCAGTGCATGTCTCATAATTCCGGAGATTTCTTGCAATCACTTCAACGCCGAGCTTGGCAGGAAGTATTTGTATTCGATTGACGGAGTGGATAACCCGACTGTTGGTTTTTGGGAGATGTAATTATGGCTAATATGTATCCGAAAAACATATCAGAGTATTTGCCAACGGATTCTGAAAGAATTGTTTATCAAGAATTAAAAAACCAGCTTCCTGATACGTTCGATGTCTTTTATTCTGTTAGTTGGACAAGTTATTATGCGGGGCGTCTCGTGAAATCTGAAGCAGATTTTATTGTTGCCAGTCCTGACTATGGTTTTTTATGTCTGGAAGTAAAAGGCGGGAACGGAATCCGTATTGAAGATAATAACTGGTATCTTTCGGATGCGGAACATGGTGAGCGTAAACTAAACTCTTCTCCGTATGATCAGGCGGAAAAGAATATGTACTACTTCTCCAAAGTTTTTTCTTCGAAATACAACACCAAGTATTCAGGAATATATGGTGCCGGTGTGATTTTTCCCTTCTATCCCATAGGAGAAGAACTTGAGTTAAGTAATCGTCATAGAACGTGTACTATTGACAGCAATGACCTGAACAATATCTATGATCGCATTAAAAAGATGTTCCGCCTATGGGCAGGTAGTTCTTACGGTCGGCGCTATTATCCAGCAAGTCAACATCGCGCTTTCCTTGAACTCATAAGAGATAGAATTGCGATTTCTGCAGCAGCTGGCGCGTTGATTCGGTTCAAAGATCAGCAGCTGAGTGTGATCAACCGTGTGCAAGACAATTACATATATCTACTGAAAAATGTAAAACAATTCTACATGCGCGGAGGAGCAGGAACCGGGAAAACTTGGATTGCAATGAAAATGGCCAAGGATGAAGCGGAATCAAATGGGCACAAGGTACTTTTTGTTTGTGCATCAAAACCACTTGCCAGTATGGTAAACAGTCATATTGGGGATGCGGTTGATGTTAAAGATATTCGCTCACTCTTTGAAATGCTTGTTGAGGATATTACCAGTTATCAAGAGCCGCTGTTCAAAGGAATAAGCCATGGCCTCATTGGTGACTATGAAAAGTACAACGCGATCTTTGTTGATGAAGCACAGGATTTTACAGAGGAATGGGCAAGTATCATTAGATTGCTTTTGGATGATCCAGAAGGCTCTCGCTTAGGAGTTTTCTTCGATGACGTTCAGGTTTTGAGAGAAGAGAGCTTCGGAAACGGGTTTGGCATTGGTGAACTGCCGTATTTGCTGCGGGAGAATATTAGGAATACCGCAAATATCTATAATTGGACTGCAGAGAAGACCAATCTGGGTACAGATATGGTTGCAAACCCTGTTGAAGGTCCGACACCTACGACAGAAATTGTTAACGAGCATGGGCAATTGGTTTTACTTTTTGAAACACTTTTTAAGCGATACCTTGAGGAAGAATATCTAAAAAATGATTCCTTAGTAATTCTCACCGAAAGCAAGGAAAAGCTGTTGGCTGAATTTCCTGACGGGATTGCAAAGTGGAAATTTGTTTGTGGTACACCTAGCAATGAGAATGAAATCAGCGTGTATTCTATAGATGCATTTAAAGGGTTGGAAGCGAACATGGTCATTTATATCCACGGTATTGACACAACCGAGAATATGAACTACATAGCGTACACGCGCGCAAAATACTACTTAATTGAGTTGGTGAGGAACTACTGATGGCACCTATAACGTCTTTTATTCGATGGGCAGGCGGAAAATCATGGCTTGTCCCATATGTAGCACAACTAACAGAAGGACTTGACTATAACAACTATTACGAACCCTTCATGGGCGGTGCATCGATTTTCTTTTCTTTGGATTTACCCAATAAGGGATGCTTGTCGGATATTAACGACGAATTGATAAACGCTTTTTGTGCCGTCAGGGATAATCCGGAAAGAGTTATTCGGTATCTTAAGGAATATGAAACAGACGAAGAAAGCTACTATGCAATTCGCGCGACGGAACCAAAAGGGAAATATCAACGGGCTGCGAGATTTTTGTATTTGAATGCAAATTCTTTTAATGGACTGTACCGTGTGAATCGGAACGGAAAGTACAATGTTCCCTATGGTCATAAAAATGCTACTGTGAATTATACGCGGCTGCTTGAAGCGGGGAAAAAACTGGAAGGAATGGAAATTGTTTGTCACGACTTTTCGGATATAAGTACTAAAATAGTTGCCGGAGACTTGATCTTTTTGGACCCACCCTACACCGTTTCTAAGGAAGATACGGGCTTCGTAGGCTACAATTCAACTTGGTTTTCCCTTGATGATCAGCACCGACTGGCAAAGCTAATTGACCAAATAAAAAAAGCAGGAGCCTACTACATTATGACAAATGCCGCTCACGAAACCATTTTGGAGATATTTAAAGACAAGGGGCGCATGGTTACACTTGAGAGGAATAGTTTGATTGGCGGCAAAAAAGCGTATCGCGGAAAAGTTCCAGAGTATATTTTTACGAACATACCAGAAAGGAGTACGAAGTAATGGCTAGAACGGATTGGAGCCAAGTTGTATACGACAAACAGTTGGCAACGGCAAAAAGTGTCCACAAAAAACTGTTCGTGACACAAAAGATCTTAGCTTCGGAACTCCCTGAGTATATTGATGCTGGTTGGGAAAAGTGCAAAGACTATAAGAGCCCTAAACATGTGGGGATTGCTAAGGAGAAACCAGTAGATGAGCAATTTGAAGACCGAATTTGGTTGATGTTTGCTGGGATGGGTTTTTATGGTCTAAATGCAGAAAATGGAATTCTGATTTCTTATGATTTCAGCAATGATGACCTAAAAGAAAGAATTGGCGTTCTGGCAGTTGATGATGAGACTGCGTTGGTTGGGCTTTGCCACGCATCAGAAGCCATCGTCGAAAAAAGTTTTGCCGCTGAAATAACAGCTTTTAGTGACAAAATATCTGGGATTAGAAAAGAGGTTCTTAAACAATTCCCGGGTCGGAAACTGAAGTTTATTTGGGCGTCTCATAATTTCATCATGAATAGACGAGATCTCGCGTTGCTGGACAAAGCCGGAATGGCCTATTTTAGTGACACGACTGTCGAGTACTATACAGACTTGGCAAAACATTTGGGTTCTTGTTCTAGATATCAGCTTTTGGGTAGCCTTTTTGCAAACCAAGAAATTAAAAATATGGATGATAAGGTGCCTGCGATCCAAGGTAAAATGGGTGGATACACCTACTATTCATTTTCAATTGAACCTGAAAAGCTTTTGAAAATTGGCTATGTGTTGCATCGGTCGGAAGCCAATAAGAATATGATGCCGACCTACCAGCGTTTAATCAAAAAGAAGCGTTTGCAAGAGGTCCGGTCGTTCATTAATGATGGTGGATATTTCCCAAACTCGATTATCATCAGTATAGATACCAATGGAAAGGGATTGGTTTTCGATCAGTCCGCCTCTAAGGTTGATAGTACAATTTCGAAGATCGGTATTTTACATATCCCCAAGCGCTATAGGTCTGCGTATATTATCGACGGCCAACATCGTCTGTACGGCTACTCGGATTCCCTGTATGCCGAGACAAACACCATTCCAGTAGTTGCTTTCGTTGATCTGGAAAGAAGTGAGCAGATTAAACTGTTCATGGATATTAATGAAAACCAGAAAGCGGTTCCGAAATCGTTGAGAGTGACCCTGAATGCAGACATGCTCTGGGAATCTCCTGATTTCAGTGAGCAGCGGCAGGCTCTCCGATCTAAAATCGCGCAGATGCTGGGAGAAGAATCGACATCGCCTCTTAACTCGAGAATTGTGATAGGTGAAAACGAGTCCACACCCACGCGATGCATTACTGTTGAAGCGATTCAGTCTGCACTGAAAAAGTGTAGATTCTTCGACAGCTATGGCAAAAAGAATGTTCTTCAAAAAGAAGGTACTTTCGACTGCAAAGATAATCAAGAGACTTGCGATTTGTTCTATCCGTTTATAGAGAAGTGTTTGCTGTATATCAGAGAGACTTGTCTGGATGAATGGGACAAGGGAGATCAGGATAGCGGAATGCTCACCATGAACCGTGGCATTCAGGCGGTTATTCGCGTCATTGATGATGTTGTCAATATGCTTGTGGAGAAGGGGATGATTCAGCCTAAAACGCAGGCTCTTGACGATATGTTTGGCTTGATACAATACTATCTCAAGCCTTTGACTGACTACATAAATAACCTAAATGCTGAGCAGCGCAAGGATTTGCGTGGTTACTTTGGTGGAGGTGCTGATACCCGGTTTTGGCGCGCATATCAGAAGGCAATTGCTGATATGAGGCCGGATTTTGTGCCTGATGGATTGGAAGAGTTCTGGCAAAACGAAACTAAGATCTATAACGAAGAGACGAAATCCATGCTACGAGAAATAGAATCCAAGGTTAAGTTGTTGATTTCTGAGCGCCTCGGAGAATATTTTGGTGATAGTTGGCTAATTAAAGGACTACCGAAGAATATTTATACCAGAGCAAAAGGTGAAGCCGATGAAGCAATGTATGTGCATGTGTCTAGTACAGGAGAAGAAATCGACATTCCTATCTGGGATTATGTTACACTTCCGGAATGCAAACAGATTATCTTGAATGGCAAGAACTGGTCGCTCTTCTTCGAGGATACTTTTGTCCGCCCGGAGGAAGCCAATCTAGTCGGAGGAAAGGACCCGAAGACAGACTGGATTCTTCGAGTCAATTCGATTTCGAATAAGCTTTCAAAAGAGAGCTATAGTGTTCCTGTAGACGAGTATAGCTATGTGAAAAGCATCTATGATTGGTTGATGGGTATCCTTGTTTTCTAATATATCCGTATTGACCGTTATGAGCTGGGATATATAGCCAAGTTTTAGTGAGGGATTTATATGTTACACCATGGTCTATACGAACAAGTCATCAACAATGCCCTGACGGGCGAGCTTGCGGAGATTCCGGAGGCTCGCAAGTCTGTTGCGCCCATTGACAAGGCGGAAGCCTCCAAGGTGCTGGCGCAGTATCTGGCAGATGTGGTTCAAAAGGGCTTGGATAACGTGCTGGACAACGGTGGGGACATTTCTGCCCAGATCGGGCTGACCAACCAGATCGTTGATCTCATTCAAAATACGACGCAAGAAGTTGACTTTGCCGCGCTGGGCGTTGACCGGCGGGCAGAGCAGCTTCTTGCGCTTTTACGGGAGACCGACCCACGGTTAGCAACGGGAAAAACGGCGGCGGACATAGAGCATCCGGAAACCTCCATCGCACAAAGCTCTCTTTTTACCGGGGCTGTGCATGAGCCGCAGATGTTTATCTCTGATAAAGAAAAGGACTATTTGCACTTCTATTGTGCTGTGCGTTCGATTCTTTTTAAACTTACAAAGGGTGACGCCCCTGATATTTCGCAAATGAATGCTCGCGTCCGTGAACTGCTTGAAGGTGCAATTCAATCAGATGGTATAGAAGAACTGTTTGAAACCGGAAAGCATATCTCCGTTGATATTTTCAGCGATGAGTATCTGGATAAGATAAACGCAATCCCGCTACCCAACACGAAAATCAAGGTATTGCAGCGACTTCTCTCTCAGGCGATTGATGAATATAAAAAAGTCAACCGTATCATGGGCATGGAGTTCTCGGATCGTCTCAAGCAGGTTGTTGATGAGTACAATAATCGACGTCGTGATGAGGCTTTCGCTAACGAAGTTTTTGATGATGTAGCGGAACAGCTTGCTAAGCTCCTTGAAGAACTCAAAAAAGAAAAGGATTCCTTCAAAGGTATGGGGATTGACTATGAAGAAAAAGCCTTCTATGACATCCTCAAGGCGGTTGCTAAAAAGTACGAGTTCGAGTACTCAGACGAGAAGATGATTGAACTATCAAAGCGCATTAAAAATTATTGTCGATGATAAAGCTAAGTACACCGATTGGTCTACCCGTGATGATATCAAAGCAAATTTGCAAGTTGACCTGATTTTGCTGCTGGATGAGTTTGATTATCCGCCTGTAACTATTGATGACGTCTACAAAGAAGTTTTGGAACAAGCTGAAAATTTCAAGAAGTATTCAGAATAACAACCTAAAAGGACGCATAGCCGGAGACCAATTAAGCAAAGTCAATAGCACAGGTAGCAAATAAGAACGAAATCGAACGGTTTGAGTTCGGTATTCATCACTTATAGCCCTGCCATCGCTTACACCAAGTGAAGAACAAGGGCAGTGAAAGATGCCAAATTCAAATTTTTCGCATACCAAATAAGGCCCTGTGTTTGTTTCAGGGCTTGAATCTCTCAAAAACTTCAGGCTGCTTTTACAAATCCCTGTTCAACAGCATGCTGCTCTGGCGTTTTCAGTTCGAAGGGCTTCTGGTCACGCAAGACTGCAAAGACTATAAAGACCAGTTTGTGCATTGACGCTGCTTGAGCAACCTTTGCCGGTTTGTTTTTACATTTCTTTTCATAATAACTGAGCAGTACGGGGTTCGCTGCAGAGTCCTTTCCGCGCTTACAAATTGAATTAACCACTCCCATGTGAAGTGCAGCTCTTGCATAGGGAGAGCCACGTTTTGAGAGCTTGTTCTTTGTTCCTCTGAATGATCCGGATTGCCGCTCTGTTGGGTCTAAACCAAAATATGCTGCAAGCTGTTTCGGCTTCTTGAACAACGAGATATCTCCGATTTCTCCTAGTAAAAGGGCTGCCGAATGACTACCAACACCAGGGATGCTTTGCAGCAAAGAAACGTTGTTTCGCATTTCTTTTATATTGTTCTTTGCACAGCAGACTTTTCAACTGCACCTGCCGCTCAAAGGACGAAGCGCAGCTGTTATGTGAGGATTGGCTCGTCACGCAGGACCGCTGCTATATAAACTAAAAAAGCCACCGAGGATTCTTTCCCAAAACGGATTGGGATCGAATCCTCGGTGACTTTTGTTTTATCGGGTCTGCTGCTGTTCCTGTTCGCTCCTGTTGTCTACAAAAAACATTTCTACGTTTTTCTGCGCCTTCATCAGTTCCTGCATTCTCTCTCGTGCTTTCCGATAGCTCGGATATTCTGCTTTTTTCTTTTTCAGAAGCTCAACATATTCGATGCTCAGTTCTTTTACCTTCGGAAGTTTTTTCAGCCCAGCCTCATAGAAAGCCGCTTTGGCCGCCTTGTGCAACGCAATGCTCTCCCGATTTGCTTCCAAGAATCGCTTGCTGTATCCTGCTTTTCGATAGGCCTCATGGATGGACCTTGTTTTGGCATAGTTGATAATGTGCGTTTTCATTACCGCAATTTCTGCCATCCGCGCTTCCGCAGCTTTGATGGAGTCGCCCAGTTCGTGATAGCGCATCGTTGCAGCACGCACCTGTTCTTCCATTTCATCCATGCTCCCGATTTTGTTTTCCTGCAGAAAAATCAGCGTCCTGGACATCTCCTTCAGGTTGTACCGCTTCGCCCATCGCGCATAGCCGTCTCCCTTTCCTTCAGCCAATTTTGCCTGAATATCCACCAACATCTGAAATTTCTGTTCCTGCACCGGATGTTTTTTCCGCGGGCAATGCTCTGCTTCTCCGGCGAGGACCGCTTTCAATTCTTCCTCACTGTATCCCGCCCCCAAAGTCCGAAACCGGATGAATCGTTTTTGCCGTGCACCTTTGATCGATGTGAATTTTCCGCGCTTGACCTCATATCCCTGCTGTTCCAGTTTTTTCAAAAATTCTTCGTAACTGCCCGGCTTGTCCGCAAGGATGCTGTCAATCACACCGCACAATTGATCGCGGTTGCTTTCTTTTGGCGGGTAAAGTACACGCTTCTGCCGCTCCCGGTAGGGCTTTATTTCAATCACAGACAGGCTGTGTTCCAGGCAAATCAGGTCACTCAGCCGCTGCACGGCCACCCCCGACAGCAAAAAGTCCCGGAATTTACGGCTGCAGTCCAGAGCCGTAGAGTTATAGATAATGTGATTGTGAATATCGCCATCAACTCCGGAAGGTTGAAAAACTTGGCAAACCGGGTGCGGGCACGATAGCCGGTACCCTCCGGGGCAAGTTCGATGGCCGTGGTCGTCTCACCAAAGGTAGATGCCCAGCAGTCGAAGTGGGTCAGCTTTTTCTGCTGCAAGGTGCTGTATTGCAAGTACCGCATGACCGTGTACAACTCGGTCATGGAGTTGCTCACGGGGGTGCCGGTAGCGAACACCACGCCCCGCCCGCCGGTGATCTCGTCCAGATAGCGGCACTTGCCAAACATATCGCTGGATTTTTGCGCTTCACTGGTGGATAATCCTGCGACATTCCGCATTTTTGTGGTCAAAAAGAGGTTCTTGTAAAAATGGCTTTCGTCCACAAAAAGCCTGTCAACGCCCAGTTGCTCAAAGGTGATCACATCATCCTTTCGCTCATCGGAGCGCAGTTTTTCCAGCTTGGTTTCCAGCGTTTTCCGGGTCTTTTCCATCTGCTTGATGGAGAAATTCTCGCCTGCGTGGACTTTCAGCTCATTGATGGCGGCAAGCGTTTCATAAATTTGCTCCTGAATGATGCGCTCCTGCCGCTCAAAGGACAGCGGAATACGCTCAAACTGGCTATGACCGATAATGACGGCATCGTAGTCGCCGGTGGCGATGCGGGTGCAGAACTTTTTGCGATTGGCAGTTTCAAAGTCCTTGCGCCGTGCTACCAAAAGTTTTGCGTTAGGGTAGAGGTTCAGAAACTCGCTTGCCCACTGCTCTGTCAGGTGATTGGGCACCACGAAAAGGCTTTTCTGGCACAGCCCCAGCCGTTTTGCTTCCATGGCAGACGCCGCCATTTCGTAGGTCTTGCCTGCGCCAACTTCGTGTGCAAGCAGCGTATTACCGCCATAAAGTACATGAGCGATGGCGTTGCGCTGATGTTCCCGGAGGGTGATCTCCGGGTTCATGCCGACAAAGTGAATGTGGGAACCATCGTATTCACGGGGGCGGGTAGAGTTGAACAACTCGTTGTACTGCTTCACCAGCGAAATGCGCCGCTGGGGGTCCTGCCAGACCCAGTTGGCGAAAGCATCCTTGATGACCTGCTGTTTCTGCTGCGCCAGCATACGTCTGCTCGTTGATCAAATAAACTGCTTCGTTGTCCTTGATTCCGGCGTCATCTTTCATCAGCAGCCCCCGTTCTCAAATTCCAGAGAAAACTTGCTGCGGCCATCGGATTCGGCAGACAGCAGAACCGTTGCATTGTAGGTCTTGCCCTTGGCACTCTTGCAGTCCTTCAGGCGCACCCGGCCATCCCGCAGCAGCTTGTCCACCACGCGGCCATCCAGATGCTTACCCAGCCGCTTAAAGTAGGCGTTGTCTTTCCAGAGCGCAAAGCGGCACTCGCGGTTCTCACAGAACCAGCCCTTTTCCCGCTCCACAACATTCGTGCCGCAGTTCGGGCAGGCACCAATCACTTTATTTTTCATAAGCGCATTTGCTCCTTTCACTGCCTCGGTGGTATTCACCAGCGAGGAAACCATTTCTTTGATCTCAGTCATAAATTCTTCCGGCTCCATTTCACCGCGTTCGATGCGCAGCAGCTTGTTTTCCCAGTCAGCAGTCATTTCCGGCGACTGAATCTGTTCCGGCATGACAGTAACAAGGGCCCTGCCCTTTTCCGTAGGCAGCAAAATCTTGCTTTCCGGTCGCCTTTGCGCTCCAGAAAGCCTTTCTGTACCAGTTTTTCAATCGTAGCGGCTCTGGTAGCAGGGGTACCAATTCCGGTTCGTTCTACATCGTCTTCCATGCTGTCTGCACCGGCAGACTGCATGGCCGAAAGCAGAAGGTCCTCGTTGTAGTGCTTCGGCGGGGATGTCTGCCCCTCTTTCAGCTCTGCGCCTGCAATGCTGCACCGGCTCTGCCTTTGCACATCCGGCAAGGCCGCAGATTCTTTCTTTTTGCTCAGCAAATCACCCAACACTCTGTGCTCAATGCTTTTCCAGCCCTCATCCAACACCACCTTGCCTTTTGCCGAAAATTCTTCCCCGGCGCAGATCGTGGTCAGAACGGTTTCTGCATAGCGGTACGGCTCTCCCACGGCACAGAGCAGCCGTGCCGCAATCAGCCGCAGGATGCTCATTTCACCGGCAGGCAGTGCGGAAAGATCCGCCCTTGCCACGCTTGCCGTAGGCAGCAGCGCGTGGTGGTCCGTGACCTTGCCTCCGTTGATTACCTGCTGCACATGAACCAGAAGTTTTTCTTCTGCACCAAAAATCGCAGCCGTTCCAGATGCAAGGCCCGGCAGTGATTCTGCCATATCCTCCGTCAAAAATCGGCTGTCTGTACGGGGATAGGTAATCAATCTTTTTTCGTACAGGCTCTGCGCATAGTTCAAGGTCTGCTGCGCCGTAAACCCCAGCAAGCGATTGGCATCCCGCTGGAGCGTGGTGAGATCGTAAAGCTGCGGTGGATTTTCGGATTTTTCTTTGCGTTCTGCATCCTGTACCACAGCACAGGCTTCCTTTCGACAGGAAGTGAGCAGAGCTTCGGCATCTGCTTTCTGCGAAAACCGCCTGCTGGATGCTGTACCGCCGCCCGCAAATGCAAGGGCAACGGTGTAGAACTTTTCCGGGGTAAATGCTGCAATTTCTGCCTCCCGCACCACCGTCATGGTAAGCACCGGGGTCATGACCCGGCCCACCGCCAGTGGCCGACCATACAGGCATGAAAAAAGCCGGGACGCGTTGATGCCGACCATCCAGTCGGCGCGTTCCCGGCAGAGTGCCGCATTGTACAGCGCATCGTATTCAGTTGACGGTTTCAGATTAGCAAAACCCTCTCGGATTGCAGATTCCTCCATGCTGGACAGCCACAGGCGGAAAACAGGCTTTTTGCACCCGGTCTGCTGGTAAACCAGCCGAAAAATCAGTTCGCCCTCGCGCCCTGCATCGGTCGCAGCGGTCACACTATCTACATCCAGGCGGTTCATCAGCTTTTTCAGGATGCCGAACTGCTTTTTGGTGGACGCAGACACAAGGTACAGCCACCTTTCCGGCAGGATGGGCAGGTCGGCCACGCTCCACTTGACATACTTTTCATCGTACACGTTGGGCGGAGCCAGCTCTACCAGATGCCCGATGCACCAGCTGACAAGATAACCGTTTCCCTCCCAATAGCCATCTTGGCAGTTTGTCGCACCGAGAACTTTTGCATAAGCAGCCCCGACTGAGGGCTTTTCTGCGATTACTAAGCGATAAGACAATAAGCATCAACTCCTAACTTTTTATAATGCGATTAAAACATCCAGATGTACTTGAAAAAGACAAAGTTTTCGGCTAAAATGGAATTATAAGAAAAATCAGCCGAAATCGGAAGCAGGTAATCAATATGAGTTACATTACAAGAAGTCTTGAGAAAGTTGTGCAGCAGGTCACGCAGGAATATTCGGTTGTGCTTGTGACCGGCCCCCGGCAGGTAGGAAAAACAACTATGCTGCAAAAACTCATGGAAGGAACTTCCCGTGGATATGTTTCACTGGACGATTTGAACGAGCGGGCACTCGCAAAAAATGATCCAGAATTGTTTTTGCAGCTGCATAAGCCGCCGGTTCTGATCGATGAGGTTCAATATGCACCGGAACTATTTACCTATATCAAAGTCTATGCAGATACTCACCATGAGCCGAGTGCCTTTTGGCTGACCGGGTCACAGGTGTTCAAGCTGATGCACGGGGTACAGGAATCACTTGCCGGGCGTGTTGCAGTGCTGTCAATGACTTCTCTTTCGCAGTCAGAAATAAACGGTGCAGATACCGAGCCTTTCCGTGTGGATTTGGACGCTCTGCTGAACCGCGAGGAAAAAGCTGTGCCCGCAGATACCAAAGATATCTTTGAGCGTATCTATCGGGGCTCCATGCCCGCTATTGCAAGCGGAAAAAATACCAACAGCCAGATTTTTTACAGCAGCTACCTTTCTACCTATATTGAACGCGACGTAAAAGAGCTTTCAGATGCCATCGATGCACTGAAATTTCTGCGTTTCATGACGGCGGTTGCGGCGCGCTGCTCCCAGATGCTGAATGTTGCCGAAATTGCACAGGATGCGGACATCAATCAGAAGCAGGCAAAAGATTGGTTGCACATTCTGGAAACACTGGGTATCATCTTCTATCTGCACCCCTACTCCAATAACCTTCTGAAGCGTTTGGTAAAAACCCCCAAGCTCTATTTTTATGATACGGGATTGGTCTGCTATCTGACCAAGTGGAGTAGCGCAGAAGTTCTGGAGTATGGTGCCATGAACGGTGCAATCCTCGAAAACTATGTTGTTTCCGAAATTGCGAAAACCTATCTGAATACCGGCAGAGAGCCGTTTTTGTACTACTACCGCGACAAAGATGCAAAAGAGATTGACATTGTTCTGGAGCAGGATGGTGTTCTGAATCCCATCGAAATCAAAAAGACCTCAAATCCCGGCACCGAATTGACGAAGGTGTTCTCTTTGCTGGACAAAGCCTCTGTCCCACGCGGGAAAGGTGCTATTGTCTGCATGAAGCCAAAAGTCGGCATCATAGATCGAGATAACTATATCGTTCCGATTTGGATTATCTGAATTTCAATATGTAAGGCGGCAAACGCCGCCAGTAAAATTATTCTTCTGCGTTATCCTCCTCGCCGGGTTCCTCCGGCTCATCCTCCATCGGAATCTCAAAATCGCCCTTGTCCTCGGTGTAATCTGCATCGGGGTCAAGGGCTTCTTTTTCGGCCTGCTTTTTCTGTTTCTGCTTCATAAAAGCATAGATGCCGCCGCCCGCCGTCAAGCCGACCAATGCCAGCACACTCAAAAAGGCGGCTGCATCCTTTGTAATTTTGTTTTCTTTCGGTTGCTCAGCACCGGATGCGGCTGCCTCTTCCGCTGCCTTTTTCGCTTCTTCCTCGGCCAGCTTCCGTTCCAATTCGGCCTGCGCCACAGCTTCTTTTTCAGCAGTATAGGCTTCGGCATCCTCTTCTTCCATCAGGGTCAGAAGGTCGTCTTCATCCACCAGATTCATGAAGTGGACGGTCTGCTGTCCCTTGGCATTACGGTCAATGACCAGATAAAAAGTCGCACCCGACTTGCTGACCAGCGTGATGAACTGCTGCCCGCTGCCATCGGAATAGCTGGTGTGGTAATCATCCACCAGTGACAGATTGCCCTCCGGGGTCAGTGCGCCCGTTTCCTCATCCGTGATGGTAACGGCGTCTTCTTCCTCCACGACTTCCGGCAGAACAGGATCCTCCACCGGGGCGGTATCACCCTCATAGGCGAAAGCGGGAGCGGCCATACCGATGCACAGCACCGCCGACAGCAGCAGTGCACCAAACTTCTTAAACTTCATGTTCATTTTCCTCCTTCTCAAACGAAACTCCCACCGCTGCCAGTGCAGCCGGGTTCGGGGTGGCGTTGGCCGACTGTCGCAGCAGAGCGGCAAGCTGTTCCGGGGTCACATTGGCCGTGCGTACCATGCTGCTGACCTCGGCAGCTTCTTCCTCCTGAATCCGCCGCTCCAGCACTGCAATGCGGTTATTCAGCTTAATGCGGCGTTCCTGCTCCTTTTTGAGCGTTGCCCGCAGCTTATCCAGTTTTTCACTCATCGTAAACTCTCCGTTTCATTTTGAAAGCCGCCCGAATCCGGCAAGATACTGCTGCCAGTAGGACGAGTGAATGTTTGCATATTTGATGGGGTCACCAGCCGATACCATCATGCCGTTTCCAAGGTAGATTCCGCAATGGCTCATCCCCGGCGTATCATAGGTTCCTTTAAAGAAAACCAAATCGCCTGGTTTTGCTTCTGCTTCGGAAATATGCTGGCTTTTCTGCCATAATCCGTTGGCCGTAGTACGTCCCACATTATAACCATTCTGGTTATAGACCCAGCAGACGTATCCGGAACAGTCAAAGCCTGTTTCGGGAGAACTTCCGCCCCACACATAGGGCGTTCCGACATATTTTTTGGCTTCCTCATAGATAGCCGCAAATTCGCTGTCGGTCAGAGCTTCCGCAGGAACCGTGTAGTCGATGCCGGGTGCGCCGGAGCCATCCGAGCCGCCGGGCGGTAAGCCTCCATTAAAAAGGTAGGGTCTGCCGCCCAGCGTGTCCTGAAAAATCTGATACCGCTGCCATTGATCTTCGGTCAGTTCTTCCCGTATGACGACCTCCAAGCCACGGTTTTCCAGCTTCGTGTGGAAGATTTTGTATTCATAGGGCACCTGCGTGGGCACAGGGATTCCCGCCGGGCTGATGACCCAAACGGTTCTGTACCGTATCTGCACCTCCACCCATGTTGTCAGCTTATACTGCTTTTTGAAGATTTCCTTCAGCTTACCCTGTACCTCCGACCGGGTATAGTCGTCATACAGGGTCGTGAGAAACGAGGTCAGCTGCCACGGGTCGTGTTCAATGGGGTCAAGGTGATACCGATACTCGTTGTATCCGGGGTGGTCCTGCGGGGTGCGCTTGATTTTTTTGTCCAGCTCTTTTTCCAGTTTCTTATAGTCCTGCTCTGCGCCCCGGATGTCCCGGTCCTCGGCGGTGTAGATGGTCTGCCCGGAAACATGCGTAGTGCCGGAAAACAAAATAGAACAGGATGAAAACGCCGACATGACCAGCAGCAGGAGCAAAAGAAAAACGCCCACGACCACAAGCGCGTGTGCGTTGCCCTTTGCAAAGTTTGCAATGCCATTGACTGCGGCACTGACTGCCGACCTTCCTTTGTCCGCCACCTGCTCTACGCCGGACCGGGCTGCCGATGCACTGCCGGCTGCCTGCGCAGCCATACCGCCTGACAGAGCTGCAGCACAGTAGCTTTTTCAATGCAGCGGCTCGCATAGGTTGAGAACCGTGCCTTCCGGGTAGAGTCGAAGGTGTCCACCGCCTTCATCAGGCCGATGGTCCCGATGGAGATCAGGTCTTCCTGGTCGCTGGGCTGGGCGTAGTATTTTTTCGCCACATGCACCACCAGCCGCAAATTGTGCCGGATGAGCGTTTCCCGCGCCGTGGGGTCGCCCGCCCGCAGGGCCGCAAAGGTCTCGACCTCTCAGTTTCAGCTTACAACAAAAAATGAGATAGGCTCCCTTTCGGGGAAGTCTATCTCATTTTGATCTTGTCAATATCAGTTGACAGATATTGGCTCTTTGCGTTCCCTGTGTCAACTTTTATTGTACAACACCACTTTTCAACGGCCCGGTTCCATGTTACAATAAGAAAAAACGAAATCGGGTGATCTTTTGGAATTTTATGGCACCATCGGCCCCGCCTGTGCCCAGCCGGAGACCTTGCAGCGCATGGTGGAAGCTGGCATGACGGGCATCCGCATGAACCTTTCCCACGGGCCCCTTTCGGCCCACAAAGACTGGCTGGACATGATCCACGCCGTGGGCATCCCCCAGCTGCTCATCGACCTGCAGGGGCCGGAGCTGCGCATCGGCACACTGACCCAGCCCCTTGTGCTGGAACCGGGGCAGAGCCTCCGGCTGGGGCAAGGGGGTGTCCCCTGCCCGGCGGCGCTGGTGCAGGCGGCCCGGCCGGGCCAGAACCTCCTGCTGGACGACGGCAGGCTCCTTGTGCAGGTTGCCGGAGCCGACGGCGCGGCCCTGCAGTGTACCGTGGTGCGGGGCGGCACTCTGCAAAGCCGCAAAAGCCTTGCGGCGCCGGGGCTGGCGGTAGCCTCCCCCACGTTGACGGAGGCAGACCTGCAAAACCTGCAGCTGGCGGGAGCCTGCGGCGTTACCGGGGTAATGCTGCCCTTCGTGCGGGGGGCCGAGGACATCCGCACCCTGCGCCAGGCGCTGGAACAGGCCGGGGCCGGGCAGATCCGCATTTTTGCCAAGATCGAGAACCTTGCGGGGGTGCAGGCCCTGCCGGAGTTCCTGCCTCTTGTGGATGAAGTGGTCATTGCCCGCGGGGACCTCGGCAACGCCATGCCCCTGTGGGAATTGCCCCGGTGCCAGAAACAGCTTTCGGCGGTCTGCCGGTCTGCCGGGGTGCCCTTTATGGTGGTGACCCAGATGCTGGACAGTATGTGCAGCCGGGCGGTACCCACCCGCGCCGAGGTCAGCGACATCTACAACGCCGTGTCAGACGGTGCTTCCAGCGTGATGCTCACCGGGGAGACTGCCGCGGGGCAATACCCGGTGGAGGCCATGGAGTATCTTGTGCGCACTGCCCGCACTGCCTTGGAATAACCAGGATGAACCGCTCGTTTTCTACGGTGGTTCCTGCAAAGATTATACCGCATTCGCCACCAGGGTGGCAATGAGCCAGCCGCCTGCTTTTTACACAAACGGATTGTAGAACCGCCCGAACCGGATGGTCACGGTGAGGCTGAGGAGCAGCAGGAGCACCCCGACACCCAGCGCGATGAGATCGCAGCGGACGAAAGGCCGCTGGGTGTACCAGGTGCGCTTGTTCTTTTTGCCAAAGCCGCGCAGTTCCATCGCGTTGGAGATGGTGTCGATGCGGTTCAGGCTGGTCAGGATGAGCGGCAGCAGGATGTTGACGGAGTTTTTGAGCCGCTTGAAGAAGGGTTCCTTTCTGCCAAGCTCCACACCGCGGGCCTGCTGGGCCTGGCTGATGCTGTGGTAGTCGCGCTGGATGTCCGGAATATACCGCAGCGCAATGGCCACCGAGTAGCCCACCTTGTACGAAATGCCGATGCTGTTCAGGCTGGCCGCAAACTCGCTGGGGTCGGTGGCCGAGATGAACAGGATGGCCACGGGCAGGGCCACGAAATACTTGAGCGAGATGTTGCACATATAGAACAGCTGCTCGGCCGTCAGGTCATACCGCCAGAACAGGTGGCAGAGCACCGTGCGGGTGCCGTACAGCGTCGTGCCCTGGTCGGGGTCGAACAGGAAGATGAACAGGTTGTTCAGCAGCAGGAACACCAGCATGAACACCAGCATGAACCGCACCTCGCGGAACCTGATCCGGCTCAGCTTGAACGCGGCCAGGCTGACCGCCAGCAGCACCAGCAGAACCCAGGTGTTGTAGGTGATCATGCTGGCAAAGGTGAACAGCAGAAAGAACGCCAGCTTGGTGGTGCCGGTGAGCTTGTGAATGACGCTCTCCCGCGGGAGATAATTCAAAACAGTTTTAGCGGCCATGTTCCCGCACCTCCCGGTCCTGCGCGATGAAGCGCTCCACAAATTCCTGCGCGGGCGCAATGCCGCAGCGGTTGGCCAGCGTGTAGAGGCTGGTCTCCTTCAGTGCGGCCTGCCGGATGAGGGCGGGGTCGCACAGAACACCCGCCGGGCTGCGGTCCGCAATGAGTGCGCCGTTGCAGAAGACCAGCGCCCGCTGGGTGTATTCGAGCATCAGGTGCATGTCGTGGGTGATCATCACGACCGTGACGCCCTGGGCGTTCAGCCCCCGCAGGAACTCCATGATGTCGGTGTAGTGGCGGAAATCCTGGCCCGCCGTAGGCTCATCCAACAGGATAAGCTCCGGGTCCAGCGCCAGTACGCTTGCGATGGTGACACGCTTTTTCTGGCCGAAGCTCAGCGCCGACACCGGCCAGTTCCGGAAGGGATACAGCCCGCAGATCTTGAGCGTCTGCTCCACCTTTTCCCGGATCTGCGCTTCGGTCAGGCCGGAGCGCTGCAGGCCCAGTGCCACTTCGTCGTAGATCATGGTCTTGGAGATCATCTGGTTGGGGTTCTGCATCACATAGCCGATGTGCTGGGCACGGCGGCGGATGTTCTCCTCGGCCAGCGATTTTCCGTTGAGGAAGATCGCGCCCGCATCCGGCGTCTCGAACCCGCAGATGAGCTTGGACAGCGTGGATTTGCCCGCGCCGTTCCGGCCCACGATGCTGACCATCTCCCCTTTGCCGATGGAGAAGCGGACATTCTTCAGGGTCGCCTGCCCCTTCTGGTAGCCAAAGCACAGGTCCCGCACTTCCAGCAGCGGTTCCGGAGCCAGGGCCGCTTCCGGCTGCGGATAGGCGGTGAACCAGTTCCGCAGAGCCGCGGTGTCGGCTTCGTTCAGGACGAGGCTGTCCACATGCGACGGGTGTTTTTCCGGGGTGATGTCCACGCCCGCATACCGCAGAGCGGTCAGGTAGAGCGGCTCCCGGATGCCGTTCTCGGTCAGCAGGGCAGTGGAAAGCAGCGCGTCCGGGCGGAGGTCGGCCAGAATTCTGCCCTCGTTCACGAGGACGATGCGGTCCACGCTCCGCCAGAGGACGTCCTCCAGCCGATGCTCGATGATGAGCACGGTGGTGTCGGTCTTTTTCTGGATCTCGTCGATGAGCTCCATGGTCTGCTTGCCGGTGGCCGGGTCCAGGTTGGCCAGCGGCTCGTCGAAGAGCAGGATCTTGACCTGATCCACCATAACGCCCGCCAGACTGACCCGCTGCTTCTGCCCGCCGGAAAGCTCATGCGGTGCATAGCCGAGGTGGTTCTCGATGCCCACCAGCTCCGCCGCGCGGCGGGTGATGGTGTGCATCTCATCCTGCGGCATACAGCTGTTTTCCAGCGCAAAGGCGATGTCCTCGCCCACGGTCAGGCCAATGAACTGGCCATCCGGGTCCTGCAATACCGTACCCACATGGGCCGACAGCTCAAAAATGCTGCTGTGCGGCGCATCCACGCCGTCCACGGTCAGGGTGCCGGTGCACACGCCGGGGTTCGAAAAGGGGTTCAGGCCGTTGATGCAGCCCGCCAGCGTGCTTTTGCCGCTGCCGGACGGGCCTGCGATGAGCACACGCTCCCCCGGATAGATGTCCAGGTCGATGCCGGTCAGCGTGGGACGCTTCTGGGCGCGGTACTGGAACGAGAAATCTCGGAACGAGATGATGGGTTCGTTACGTTCTGCCATGGGCAAATTACCTCAGCTGTTCAAACAAAAAGCCTTTCCTCCGGCGGATGGCCGAGGGAAAGGCTGCGGGTTCCATCCAGAGTCGCTCCGGCCGGGATCACTCCTGGTCGAGAGAGCCCTTCTTGGCGATGGTCTTGGTATAGGCCAGCACCAGCAGGCCGCCCACCACCACAGCGGTGATGATGTTGGACACAGCGGCAAAGGCACCCTGCGCAAAGACCTTCTTGGCCGGCTCGGCGTAGATCAGGATATCCAGCACCGGGGCCACCACGACCCAGGCCAGCAGATGGGCTGCGATGTTGGCGACCGTAAAGGCGGCCATCTTCTTTTTGCCAAACTCGCCCTCCTGCAGGTCCAGCTTTTTGGCGAACAGGCCCACCACAACGCCCACGAAGGCCGAAGCGATGACCCAGCTCCACCACGGGCTGCCGCCCCAGGACAGGTCGATCAGGGTGTGGCCGATGAAGCCGATCAGACCGCCGGCCACCGGGCCGTACATCGCGGCCAGCAGGGCCAGAACGGCGTACTGCAGGCTGATGTTGGTGTTGGGCACCGGGCTGGGAATGGCCACGAACCGGCCCAGAACAAAGAACAGGGCTGCGCCGATGCCGACGGCGACCACTGTTTTGATGCCGTTGTTATTTTTCATATTCTTTCGCTCCTCTTTTTTTGCACCGCAGTGTGCGGCATTTTTTTCAAGGCATTGTCAGTATACGACAAGCCGGGAACCCTTGTCAATGGACAAACGGCTCTCTTTGCAGAAAAAACGCAGGTTCTGCCGTTTCAGCGGGAGCTTTGGGGCTGCGGCACCAGTTTGCAGACCAGCCGGACCATCACCGGCGTCAGCGGGAGCCACACCAGTGTGCACAGCAGGTTGAACAGGGTGTGGGCGTTGGCGATCTGCCGCGCCAGCACTTCCAACTCCGGCCCCTTGGGCGAGACGGCCTCCACCAGCCTTGTCACCCAGGGCAGGGCTAGCAGGCAGACCACGCTGCCCGACAGGTTGAAGCAGCAGTGCGCTGCCGCCGTCCGCCGGGCATCCGTAGGCTGACCCACCGCCGCCAGCACCGCCGTGATGGTCGTGCCGATGTTGTCCCCCAACAAAATGGGCAGGGCACCGGCCAGCCCCAGCACACTGTGGATACCGTCCGGCCCGGCCTGCTGCGCGGCCCGCTGCAGCACCGCGATGGTGGCCGAACTGCTCTGCACCACCAGCGTCATCCCGGCGCCCAGCAGCAGCCCCAGCAGCGGCGTATGCCGCACCTGCGTCATCCAGCGGAGGAAGACCGGGTGTTCGGCCAGCGGAGCCATCGCGCCGGACAAAACTTCGATGCCGTCGAACAGCAGGCCGAACGAAAACACCGCCAGCCCCAGCTGCCGCGTCCGCTCCCGCCGGGCCAGCAGCCAGACCAGCACCCCCGCAAACAGGATGGGGAACACCCAGTCCGCCAGCCGGAACGCCACCAGCTGGGCCGTCATGGTGGTGCCCACATTGGCCCCGAACACCACGGCCACGGCCTGCGGCAGCTCCATCAGCCCGGCGCTGACAAACCCGATGACCATCACCGTGGTGGCCGAGCTGCTTTGCAGCACCGCTGTGACCAGAAGCCCCGCCAGCGCCCCGGTGAGCGGTGTGCGGGTGACGCGGCGCAGGAACCCCCGCATCCGCTCCCCTGCCGCCTGCTGCAACGCCCGGCTCATGTTCTCCATCCCAAACAAAAACAGCGCCAGCCCACCGGCCAGCCCGAATGCCGCCCGAACGCCTTCCCCCATGTGTCGTCCTCCTCTCGGTGTGGATAACACAAAAATACTCGCCTTCCGGTGGGAAAGCGAGTACATTTTGCAAGGGAGCCGGTCATTTGTCCGTCCGGACGCAGCGCTGGGCATACCGCGCCTGTCCGCCTGTGGTGCAGGCAAACAGCTCTCTGCAGATCCTGCTCTTTTTTGGGGGGCGTTCTTAGTTCGTGCCGGTCAGCTTGAATTTGTTCAGGGTCTGGATGGTGGTCACGATGACATTGACGTTGTTGACGATGGAGCTGCCAGCAGAGAAGATGCGGGCGACGTAGTTGAACAGGGTGCCAACGTTCAGGAAGATCTTCCAGGCCTCGGTATCGGTGATCGAGCCACCGTTCAGGTAGACCATCTCGTTCTCGTCGATCTCGGCAAAAGCAGCAGGCATCTTGATTTCGTTCATAACAGGGATTCCTCTCTTTCAAACATTCGATTCGTTTTTGTGTTTCAGCAATGCAGGCCGACTCAGCCGTGCATCGCAACCAGTGTCACGACCAGGACCGTCGTTCCGACGATCAGGATCTCGCCCAGGTGGTCCTCCAGTCGGAAGGTGCTGGCAGGCTGTTCGGCCGCCTCCGGCTCCGGCTTCGCGGTGGACTCGCGCGACACAGGCGTCCAGTGGGCATACAGGGTCTGCCCATCTTCCTGGAACTCGTACTCCGCCGGCTTGATCTTATCGCCGCCCACAAGGTCCGTATACCAGCCATCGAAGAGGTAGCCTTCCATGGTGGGAGTGGGCAGTCTGGAAGTCCGGTAGACCTCCGTGCCGTCCGAAGTTTTGATGCGGTAGACGAAGACGTACTCCGGGGTGCCGATGCCGCCCTGCCGCTCCAGATAGATGGTGTAATAGTTGGGGTTGTCCGCAAATGCCAGCGGCGTCACGCAGCAGAACATTGCCAGCGTCACCACACCGAGCATCAGCCGCTTCAGGAATTGCTTCATCGTTGCTGCCTCACTTTCCAGTCTTGCCGGTGCCGGGCAGACTTTCTCTATATAGGTTATACGATAAACACAGCATTTTGTCAATCGGAACTGCGCAATTTTCGCATTTTCATGTTTTCTGAAACCGCAGCCCCCGCACCGTGCTGCGGCATCAGGGCGCTGCGAGCAGGGAAACCACGGCAGCGGCGCAGGGTCTTCGGCAGAATGCCGCCTGCCAGGTGATGTGTTCCGGCTCCACCGGTTCAAAATAGCAGGAGGAACACGCCGCAGCCACACCTTCTGCCTCATCTGCACTCCCGCGCACCGTGCAGAACACCGCCGTCGGGCCGTCGGCCCCGCCAATGACAGCGATGGCCGCATCCCCTTCCCCCTGCGGTTCCAGTCCGTACTTCTTTTCCAACGCTGCCCGTTCGGGCGGCAGATTCCGGGGTCGGCGGCGCGGGTGGTCCCCCTCAGCGCAGTCGGAGAGGAAGAAATTTTCGGCAGCCGGGGTCAGGCGGTAGGTCATCATACAGAAGCGGTTGGGCCACTCCCAGCCATCACAGTCCGGAAGTTCCAGCGTTTCCGACCGGACATCCAATGCAGTCAGCTGATAGGTCTGTGCGTTTCCCGGTTCGTGCAGCGTCACCGACCCGCCCACCGCAGGGGTCCGAAACCGCTCGGCCGGGTGTCGTTCCAGTTCCGCTTCCAGCCGCACCTCCAGGACACGGAAGCGCTTCGGGCAGCTCTTCCGGCTCCGGGTCGCCCAGGGGTAGCTTTCCCGCCAGAACTTCCAGACCGTCGTTTCATCCAGCCCATAATGCCGCAGGAACGCTGCGACTGTATCATCGCCGGCCATCTCTCCCGGAAGATAACCCACCCCGCAGCCATCTCTGGAATGCAGTCGCATCCCATTCAGTTCCAGCTCCGCGCAGAACCCCACATTCAACGGATTTTCCTGTTCCATCTGCTGTTCCTCGGCTCTGGTCAGGGTGCGGCTGCATTCGCCGTCTTCGGTCAGGCCCCATTTTTCCATATAGGCCCGCAGTTCTTCCTGCGGCACCTCCATCGCAAAGTCCACGACCAATCCCTGTCGGCACCGGTAGACCGCCGGGATGCGCCACTTGTACCCATGCCATTCAAATTCGCGGTCCACGCGCAGTTCCTCGCCGGGGTCGTTTCCCTCCTGTGTTCCCCAGAAATTTTTCCCAAAGCAGACCTTCCAGCGGCGGTGTTCGTGTCTCATGGCAGTTGTCCCCTTCCGTTTTTCTCTATTTTAACACCATTTCATCGGCCCCGCAATTTCTTTGCGAATTTTTGCCGGTTCTCAGCCGCCTGCCCCTACACAAACGGCGGCGGTTGTGCTATGATAAGGCTGAAAAATCGGTTTGGCATTGCCAACCCTTGAAGAAGGTGTCGTTCATGTCTGATCTGCTTGAGACCCTGCGGCAGGAGGGCGTCGATCCCGCGCTGCTCGCCGCTGTGGAAGAATACCGCGCAGCCCACCCGCTGGCCGAGGCGCTGCGCCCCCGCATCCCGGTGTCGGCTTTTACCTATTATGGTAAGGACGTCTGGGAGCAGGCTCTGGCCGCGCTGCTCTGCGGCGAGAACCTGCTGCTGGCAGGCGGCAAGGCCACCGGCAAAAATGTGCTGGCCGAGAACCTCTCCGCCGCCTTCGGCCGCCCTGCGTGGGACATCTCGTTCCATGTGAACATGGACGCTGCCTCCCTCATCGGCACGGATACGTTTGAGGGCGGCGCGGTCAAGTTCCGGCCCGGCCCGGTCTACCGCTGCGCCCAGTGCGGCGGGTTTGGCGTGCTGGACGAGATCAACATGGCCAAAAACGAGGCACTGGCCGTCCTCCACGCCGTGCTGGACTTTCGCCGCGCCATCGACGTGCCCGGCTATGAGCGTATCCCGCTGGCCGAGGAGACCCGCTTCATCGCCACCATGAACTACGGTTATGCGGGCACCCGTGAGCTGAACGAGGCGCTGACGTCCCGCTTCGTGGTCATCCAGATGCCCACCATCACGCAGGACAACCTCGAAAAGCTGCTCCGTGCCCAGTTCCCCGACCTGCACGCAAACTATGTCCACCAGTTCGCCCTGCTCTTCCTCGACCTGCAAAAAAAGTGCGACAGCGCGGAGATCTCCACCAAGGCGCTCGATCTGCGCGGGATGCTGGATGCGCTGCGGCTGATCCGCCGGGGCGTCCCGGCCGGGGCCGCGCTGGATATGGGCATCACCAACAAAGCCTTTGATTCCTACGAGCAGGGGCTGATCCGGGACGTCATCGCCGCCCGCATCCCGGCGCAGCTCACTGCCGCAAAGCTGTTCCGCTGATGGAAGCGCAGAGCTACACCGCCGAACAGCGGCGCGCAGCCAATCAGGTCTGGGCGGCAGCCGGTGCCTATGGGTTTGAGCCGCTGTTCCTTGCACACAACACCGACGGCACGATTGATTTTTACATGAACTGCATCGTGGGCCTGGTGCACAAATATTACGGCGACGATCTCATCCGGAGCCTGTTCGGGCTTTGGGATGGCGACATCCGGGAGGCCGAACTCGACGACCTGACCTGGCTCTACCTCGAAAGCGCAGCCTATGCGCTGGAGCTGCCCCGCCGCCCGGTGCTGGCCGAGCTGCGCCGCGCCCACGCGGACTACTTTTTCGGCATCCAGTACAAGCTCTCCCGGCAGGAGTGGATGGCCAAAAACCAGCTCGTCTACACCATGCAGGCAGACCGCTGGCGCACCGTGCAGGGCCGCCGCCCGCCGGTGATGACCCCTTACGAAGCCGACCTTGCCGCCGCGCTGGCCCCGCAGACGCCGCCGGAACCGGCTGCGCTGAAACCGGCCCTGCTGGCCCTCTTTGCCCGCGCGAAGCTGTTTGACGGCACTGTACACAAAAAGGCCGCGCTCCACCTGCATCTCGAAGGGCTTCTGGCTTCGCTTGCCACCAAAACGCTCCCCACCCAGATGATCAAGACTGACCGCGTCATGGTCGAGCACTCCAGCGCGGTGGATGCTGCAGGCAGCGGCGGGCTGACGGTGGACAAGCGGCTGGCCCGCATCACCCTCCGGCAGAACGCCGCCGAAGACCGCGCCTACATCGAGAGCTGTTTCGGGCGCTCCCTCTACCCGCCGGAACGGCTGCGCAAGGCCGAGCAGGAGCTTTGCACCGGCGATCATCTGGGGTGCCATCTCTGGTTCGCCGCCGGTGTCCCCAGCCCCGAACAGGCCCCCACCCCGGAGGCAAAGCATCTGGCCGAACAGGCGCAGCTGCAGGCCGACCGGAACCGCGCCTACTATGCCAAGAACCGGGAGCTGCACCGCAGCGTCGTGCTGCGGCTGACCGAGCAGATCCGCAACTGCATCCTCGTGCATCAGCAGCCCCATGCGCGGGTGGCCCGCAGCGGCAGTCTGGACCCCGTGCGGGTCTGGCGGGCCCCTGTGCTGGACGATGCCCGCGTCTTCCGCTGCGCTGAGGAGGAGAACCAGCCCGCCTTTACCGTAGACCTGCTGCTGGATGCGTCGGCCTCCCGCTTGCACTGTCAGGAGGTCATCGCAGCGCAGGGCGTCATCCTTGCCGAGAGCCTGACCGCCTGCGGCATCCCTGTGCGGGTCAGCTGCTTTTCCAGCCTGCGGGGCTACACGGTCCTGCGGGTGCTCAAAGGCTTTTCGGACAAGAACCTACAGAACATCCACCAGTATTTCGCCTCCGGCTGGAACCGCGACGGCCTGGCCCTGCGGGCTGCGAGCGATCTGTTGGACTTTGCGCCCGGCCCCGCGCCGCGTCATCTGCTCATCCTGCTGACGGACGCCTCCCCCAACGACAGCCGCCGTGTGCCGCCCTCTTCGGAGAACCCGCTGGGGCACGACTACGGCGGGGCTTTCGGTGTGGACGATGCCGCTGCCGAGGTGCGCACCCTCCGCCGCAAGGGGCTGCGGGTCTCCGCCGTCTTCATGGGCGAGGACCGCTCCATCCCCGATGCCGAGCGCATCTACGGCAAAGATCTGGCCCGCATCCGCGGCATGGACCAGCTGGCCCGCGCGGCCGGGCAACTCATCCAGAACGAGATCCGCGAGCTGGGCGATTGACACCTCGCACCGGAAGACCGGGACTGCATGTTTGCGGCCCCGGTCTTTTGTTTACAACCATAGTGTTTACCCTTTCCCCCAATGTGCAAAAATATTTTTGCAATCTTCAAACTTTTAGTTGTAATTTGTGACAACTTATGCTATAATACAGCCAGAAAAGAACGAATCAATGGTTGTACGAGGAAGGAGACCCGCTATGGATGCCAATCGTTACTTTGAGCAGATGCACCAGGTCATGTCCGCACAGAAGCGCGATTTCTCGTTGATTTTGAGCGTAAAGGTGCAGGACCTTGGCGGCGCGGATGCTTACATCGAGCTGCGCCGGAACGCATCCGGCCGCGCACGGGTCTTCTATTCCACCATGGGCCGCCGCAACCTCAACTTCCAGTTGTTTCGCAAGGGCTGGCAGTTGTGCCACAACGCATCCGGCGAGATGACCGGCCGTTTCCCCACCAAAGCGGACGCCCTGTTGGACGCAGCGGACTTTTCCGCCTGCATCCGGGACGATGCCTTTGACCCGGCCCGCACGGAATTTCTCGTGAACCAGCTCCGGCGTCTTTCGGACGCCTCCTGCCCTTCCCTGCCGCAGTCGGCCCGCGAAGGGGCGCTCATCACCGTGGACAGCTTTGTGGGCCGCGGCGGGCACTGGTGCTATTGGAGCACACAGGCTGCTGACTGCCTGCCGCTCGCCGCGCTGCTCTGCTGGCTGGGCGATTTTCTGGCCGGGAGCGAGCGCCGCACCCTGCAAAACTGCCCACAGGCCATGGAGCTGGCCGCGCAGTGGCAGGCGGAGCTTTGCTCGCCCTTCACCCGCCCGGCGGACGCCGTCCGTTCTCCGGCCCAGCGCCCGGCCCCGCGCCGCGCCGCCCCTGCCGCGCAGAACCCCCACTGGCAGAGCATCCTGGCGGTGCTGGCCACCGTATGACAAAAGTGCCCCGCCCTCTGGTTTTCCAGAGAGCGGGGCACTTGTTCAATATTCGATCCCCTGCCGGGCGGCGATGCCCTTCTGGTAGGGGTGGCGGCAGCACTTCATCTCGGTGCTGTAATCCGCCGCATCCAGCATCCACTGCGGCGCAGCGTGTGCCGTCAGAACGCATTCCTGCTCATCCGGCCGGTGCAGAACGGCCGACTGCAGCAGCTCTTTGTCCACCATATCCAGTTCCCATGCGGAACCGGCCTCGTCCAGAAGAAGCAGATCGGCCGGCTGGGCCATGGCAGCCCGGAGGTTCTCATTTTGCAGCGCCCGCGTAGCCGCTTTTTCGGCGTCGTTCATCTGGAAGACGAACTTCTGCCCGGCCTTGCCGCGGTAGACTTTGGCCCCCAGCTGCTCCAGCAGCGGGATCTCGCCGCTTTTGCCGCCTTTCAGGAACTGCACGATGACCACACGCTTTCCGCTGCCCAATGCGCGCAGCGCAAGGCCCATGGCGGCTGTGGTCTTGCCCTTTCCATCGCCCCAATAGAGATGCAGCAATCCGCGCTCCATCATGCGTTTTCCTCCGTGTACTGGACGGTTTTCACCACGTGCAGGATGTGTTCCGCCTTCCAGTCGCAGGCGTCCAGCACATAGCCGCCTGCGTTGGGGCCGCACCATGCGTGGAAGGTCTTGTGCGGCACCGCGAACCGCTCCATTGCGGCCATCTGGGTGCCGCCGTGCGCCACGATGACCAGCCGCTCCTCGCCGTCGGCAAGTGCCTTGTCCACCAGAGCGGCAAACGCCGCGCAGACGCGGTCACAGAAATCGCTCTTCCGCTCCCCGTCCGGGTGAGCGCTGGCTTCGTTCTGCCGGACCCACTCCAGATACTCCGGGTCCTGCTCCACACGGACGAACTTCTGCCCCTCGAACCGGCCGAAGTTCATCTCCTTCAACCCCTCCACCGGCACCAGTTTTGCATCCGGAAAGAGGATCTTTGCCGTCTGCGACGTGCGCTGCAGCGGCGTCACGTAGACGACCTCCGGGGAAAAGTCCGCCCGCCGCAGCTGGGCCGCACTTTCGGGCGAAAGCGGGATGTCCCGCTGGCCCTGATACCGTTTTTGGGCGTTGTATTCAGTTCTGCCATGGCGCAGCAGATAGATCCACATGGTGTTGTCTCCTTTTTTCATCCTTTTGCCGCCCCATTATAGCCGATTTCCGCAAAAGATACAAGCCGCCCACGGTTCATTCTTCCCCAGCGCCTGCCACAGCATTCTTTTTGGTTTGCAATATCCAACCACGCGTATCCGTATGACACGCCTGCGCGCCTTCTGTCGAGTGGAAAAAAGCACCCGCCGCAGGATGTGCAGCAGGTGCCGGAAATTTGACCGTTCTTATTCGTACAGGGGGAACGCCTTGGTGAGCGCCAGAACGCGGGCGGAGATGTCGTCCCGCTTCTCGTCATAGTGCCAGATGCAGTCGGCAATGCAGTCGGCGATGATCTTCATCTCTGCCGGGCCCATGCCGCGCGTCGTGACGGCAGGGGTGCCCAGACGGACGCCGGAGGTCACGAAGGGGCTGCGGGTCTCGCCGGGCACGGTGTTCTTGTTGGCTGTGATGTGCACACTGTCGAGGCGGGCTTCCAGCTCCTTGCCGGTGCACTCCTCCTCCCGCAGGTCGAGGAGCATCAGGTGGTTGTCGGTGCCGCCGGACACCAGCTTCACGCCGCGGGCCTGCAGCTCAGCCGCCATGGCCTGTGCATTCTCCACGATCTTGCGCGCATATTCCTTGAATTCCGGCTTCAGTGCCGCCCCGAAGCAGACGGCCTTTGCCGCAATGACATGCTCCAGCGGGCCGCCCTGGGTGCCGGGGAAGACGGCGGAATTGATCCGCTTGGCCAGCACCGCGTTGTTGGTCAGGATCAGGCCGCCGCGCGGGCCGCGCAGGGTCTTGTGGGTCGTGGTGGTCACAACGTCTGCATAGGGCACTGGGCTCTGGTGATAGCCGCCCGCCACCAGACCGGCGATGTGGGCCATATCGACCATCAGGTAAGCGCCATAGCCGTGGGCGATCTCGGCCAGCTTTGCAAAGTCGATGGCGCGGGGGTAAGCCGACGCGCCCGCCACGATGAGCTTCGGGCGCACCGTTTTGACCTGCTTTTCCAGCGCCGCATAGTCGATGACGCCGTCTTCGTTGACGCCGTAGGACACGAAGTGGTAGTTCTTGCCGGACATGTTCACCGGCGAGCCGTGGGTCAGGTGGCCGCCCTGCGACAGGTCCATGCCCATGACGGTATCGCCGACGTCCAGCAGTGCAAAGTAGACGGCCAGGTTGGCCTGTGCACCGGAGTGCGGCTGCACGTTGGCATACTTGGCCCCGAACAGCTTGCAGGCGCGCTGGATGGCGATGTTCTCGACCTCATCCACATAGGCACAGCCGCCGTAATAGCGCTTGCCCGGCAGACCCTCGGCATACTTGTTGGTCAGCACCGTGCCCATCGCAGCCATCACGGCAGGCGAAACGATGTTCTCGCTGGCGATCAGCTCGATGTTCTCCCGCTGGCGGGTCAGCTCGCGGCCCATCGCCGCAGCCAGCTCCGGGTCAGCCTTGCCCACCAGACCGATGGTGTCCATCATTTCATCGTACATTTTTACTACCCCTCTCTGACAGATCGTTCCGGGCAGAGCGGCTCCGAAGTGAGCCTTGCTCCCCTCCTCTTTATGATAACAAAATCAGCCCCGATGCGCAACCATATTTTCGCCTAAACCCTTGCTTTTTTTGCGGCCAGCGTTTATTATATCTGTATAAAAATCCGTTCCCGCGTTTGTGCAACTTTTTAGAATCGACCCACACAAACTCCGACGAAAACGAGGGAGGAAACCGCAGATGGATCATTCCCTGCAAAAAGCAGCCCAGCGCAAAGCGGGCATTGCCGCACGGCGGGCGCTTTCCGCCGCCGCACGTTCTGCCGCAGACGCCGCGCTGTGCCGCCGCATCGCAGCACTGCACTGCTTTCAGAACGCCCGGACGCTCCTTGCCTATGCGGCCTTCGGCGGGGAGGCAGACCTGTCCGCTCTGCTGGCGGAGGCGGTGCGGCAGGGCAAGACCGTCGCCTATCCCATCTGCGGCGCGGGCTTCACCCTGACGGCCGCTGTGCCCGGCCCGGACGGCTGGGAGGTAGGTGCATACGGCATCCGGACCCCCATCCCGGAGCGGGCACAGCTGCTCCCGCCCGAAGCGCTCGACCTGGTGCTGGTGCCCTGCACGGCCTTTGATGCCGCCTGCCGCCGCGTCGGAATGGGAAAAGGCTACTATGACCGCTACCTGCCCCGCTGCCGGAACGCTGTACTGCTTGGCGCTGCCTTCGAGGCGCAGCGGGTGGAGCAGGCCGCTGTGGACGTGCACGACCAGCGGCTGGACGGATTTGTAACAGAGGAGGGGATCTATCGTGGAACTGATGAATTTGAGCTGTGAAGCGTTTTTAGAAGACCTTGCCGGCAGCGCCCCGGCACCGGGCGGCGGCGGGGCCGCAGCTCTGGTGGGTGCCGCCGGTGCCGCCCTTGGCAATATGGTCGGCAGCCTGACCATCGGCAAGAAAAAATATGCCGCCGTGGAGGCGGACATCCTTGTCCTGAACCGCCGTGCCGCCGCCCTCCGCAAGCGGCTGGAATGGCTGGTGCAGGCCGACGCCGACGCCTTTGCACCGCTGGCCGCAGCCTACAAGCTGCCCAAAGAGACCCCGGAGCAGCAGGCCCACAAAGCCGCTGTGCTGGAGGCCGCGCTGGAAGGGGCCTGTGCTGTGCCGCTGGAGATCATGTCCGCCTGCTGTGAGGGCATCACGCTGGCAGCGGAATACGCTGAAAAGGGCAGTGTGATGGCCGTATCGGATGCCGGGTGCGCTGCGCTGTTCTGCAAAGCCGCCCTGCAGGCCGCCGGGCTCAATGTCTCCATCAACACCCGGCTGATGGCCGACAAAGCCCACGCCGCCGCCCTGAATGCACAGGCCGAAGCCATGCTGGCGGAGTTTGTGCCGCAGGCCGACCAGATCCACGAGAAACTCACACATTCATTGAGGGGGTAATTCTGATGGCAACGATTTTGAAGGGCGCGCCCGTTGTGGCCGCCATGAACGAAGCAAACGCCGCCCGCTGTGCTGCAATGCAGGAAAAGGGCGTCGTGCCCACGCTGGCCGTGGTGCGCGTGGGTGCCCGCCCGGACGACCTTTCCTACGAAAAAGGCGTTCTGACCCGCTGCGGTAAGGTGGGCGTCGCCGTAAAGCAGTTCCTTCTGCCCGAAGATGCTGCACAGGACGCGCTTCTGGAGGTCATCCAGAAGATCAACGCGGACCCGTCCATCCACGGCTGTCTGCCCTTCCGCCCTCTGCCCAAACAGTTCGATGACCGCACCATCCGCGCAGCGCTGGCCCCGGAAAAAGACATCGACGGCATCACGGACGGTTCGCTGGCCGGTGTGTTCACCAACACCGCCATCGGCTACCCGCCCTGCACCGCGCAGGCCTGTCTGGAGATCCTGAAGTATTATCAGGTGCCGCTCTCTGGTCGGCGGGCCGTGGTCGTGGGCCGCAGCCTCGTGGTCGGCAAGCCCGCCGCCATGATGCTGGACCGTGAAAACGCCACGGTGACGCTCTGCAATTCCCGCACCCAGGACCTGCCCGCCCTCTGCAAAGAGGCCGACGTCGTGGTCGTTGCCATGGGGCGGCAGGGCTTCATCGGCAGCGACTGCCTGCGCGAAGGCCAGGTCGTGGTCGATGTGGGCATCCATGTCAACGCAGAGGGCAAGCTCTGCGGCGACGTCCGCTTTGACGAGGCAGAACCCCTCGTCGAGGCCATTACCCCGGTACCCGGCGGCGTGGGCACCGTGACCACCTCCGTGCTGGTCGGCCATGTGGTGGATGCCGCAGAAAAAACGCTGTAACAAACGATAGCAATTCAACTTTTTAATGCAACAGCTGTGAATTGCATATCGCAAAGATGCCGTTTGAATGTTGCACTCATTTCTTGACTTTCGATAAAATTTGCGATAAACGATTTTTGAAGGAATGTAATCATGTCGAAAGATGAATATTTGATCACAGATCCACCCCTGAAAGCGCTGACTGTTTTTGCGATGCCGATGATCCTTGGCAGCTTTTTTCAACAAGTATACAATATGGCCGATTCCATAATCGTTGGTCAATTTGTTGGCTCCTCGGCACTTGCGGCTGTTGGTGCTTGTGCTGCACTGACCAATGTTTTTATTTGTGTGGCGCTTGGTGCTGGTGTGGGCGCAGGTGTGCTTGTAAGCCGCTATTTTGGTGCAAGAAATTATGGTAGAATGAAAACCATTGTGTCAACGTCCCTGATCAGCTTTTTGATCTTAAGCGTTGTCCTTGGTGTCTTTGGCTTTTGCTTTTCCCATTTCATGATGAGCGGATTACAGACCCCCGCCGATATATTGGAAGAAGCCGTATTGTATCTGCGTGTCTACTTTGTGGGTTTCCCGTTTCTATTCATGTACAACATTCTTTCCACCATGTTCACTTCCATCGGTGAATCCAAAATTCCGTTGGGACTGCTGATATTCTCATCGATCCTGAATATTTTTATGGATCTCTGGATGGTGGCTGGTCTTGGTCTGGGGGTGTTTGGTGCAGCCCTTGCGACCTTGATCGCACAAGGAATTTCTGCCGTGTTTTCGTTTTTGATCTTTCTGTCTCGGATGCGGCAATACAAGAGCTCCTTTCGCAGGTTCGACCGGCAGGAGCTGTATTCCATGCTTCGCATTGCGGTACCATCGGTTTTGCAGCAGTCCACAGTGTCTATCGGTATGATGATCGTGCAGGCAGTGGTAAATCCCTTCGGCACACAGGCACTTGCCGGGTATGCGGCAACGATGCGGGTAGAAAATGTTTTTTCGCTGATCTTCGTATCCATCGGCAATGCAGTTTCGCCGTTTGTATCCCAGAATCTTGGCGCAAAGAAAATTGAGCGCATCAAAAAAGGTTATCATGCTGCACTGGCGTTGGATCTATGCTTTGCCGTTCTTGCTTTCGTGGTCATTGAAACACTGCACACACAGATTTCCTCGTTGTTCTTGGGAAAAGACGGAACCGCGTTGGCCTATCAGGTGTCCGGTGATTATATGAGATGGCTTGGTTACTTTTTCATCTTCATGGGCATCAAGATGGCAACGGATGGCGTTCTTCGCGGACTTGGGATCATGCGGCCGTTTCTCATTGCAAATATGGTAAACCTTGCGATCCGCTTGTCGGTTGCTTTGATTTGTGCACCGCGTTTTGGCATTGCTTTTGTTTGGCTTGCAGTCCCGGCAGGTTGGCTTGCAAACTTCCTTATTTCCTATGCGGCGCTCAGAAGATCGTGGCCAGAGGATAAAGCAGCGGTATCTCAATGATTTCATGCAGTGGAGAGGCGCTTTTCAAGCTGTTTCGCCTTCTGACTGCTCAGGCTGGTTCAAATCTTGTGATGATTTGCACTATCGCAATTTTCAAAAAGAGTACCTATCAACACAGCATATTTGCCTTTGCAGGGTACGAAAAAAGGCGCTCGGTGAGTGTTCACCAAGCGCCTTTGCTTTCGATTCTTAAAGTATAGCGTTTTTTTCGTTCGCTTTCAATCTGAAATTTGCAACAACTTTTTCCGCGCAGATTTCCGTGTTTTGTAAAGTTGCACAAAGTCAGACCTTTATTTTTGTCGATTACCGGGTCAGCAGCAGAAGCCAGGCCGAAGCCACCGCCTGCAGGATGAGCCAGCGGGCCACCACCTGCTCATCGCTCCAGCCCATCCGCTTGCGCACATGGTCATGCAGCGGGGTCAGGGTGTGTTTGAGGATGCTGATGTGTAAAAACCGCTTGAAGCTGATCTTCAGGATGCCCAGGCTGCCGTCCACGATGAAGACCAGCGCCGCCAGCAGGAAGGAGAACGGGTGGCTGCTCTTGAGCGCCAGCACCGCGAGGAAGAAGCCCATGGCGCGGCTGCCCGCGTCACCCATCAGCAGGGTGGAGGGCTTGGCATTCATCCACAGGTAGGCCAGCAGTGCGCCGATGAAGACGATGGCGGCAGTGCTGTAGTCCCCCAGTTCCTCGCCATAAGCCAGCAGGAAGGTGCCGATGCTGACCACCGCCAGGCTGGCCGACAGGCCGTCCACACCGTCGGTGCAGTTGACGACGTTGATGCTGGCCCAGATGAGGACGACGATGAGCACGAGGTAGAGCGGATACGGGATGGCAAAGCTCCACTGCAAAAAGTTCACGGTGGTGCTGTTGAAGTTCAGGTAGGTCACACCCGCCACAATGGCGATGACAAGGTCGATGAGGCCTTTTTTGTATTCGTTCCAGGCCACCTCGGAGGCATCGTCAAAATAGCCGGAGAGCATGGAGGCAATGAGCAGCACGGTATAGATGATATACTCGGTGCGCAGCGGCACCACCGCCAGCGTGACCAGCGCGATGCAGAGCACGAAGATGAGGCCGGAGCCGCGGGCCTTGCCTTTGGAAAGCTCGCCGTTCACCGCAAATGCGCGGCCATGGTCGTGGGGGAGCTTCTCCCGGAAGACCGAATCCATCAGCGCCGTCAGCGCAAAAGCCAGCAAAAATCCCAGCGCGTCCACGGTGCGCTGACTGCCCGATAACAGTTGGAGCATACGATTTTCCTCTTTCCCGGAGCCGCACACAGCGCCGCTCCTGTTGTTTCACTCATAGGTAAGGAAAGTGTATCACGCCCGGCTGAAAAAATCAATCTCCTGCGCACAAAACACGCCGGTTTGACATTTTTCGTCCTTCCTTATATAATTAGGTATACTCTGTCCCCCTGTGCGGGGCATTTTTTATGCGAGCAGGAGAATCCATGACACTTTCACTCGAACAGCTCTCCTCCCGGATGCGCCGGGGGGAGGACATCCCCTTGCGGGAAACAGCGCAGGTCGTGCTGGCGCTGAGCGTCCCTTCCATTTTGCAGCAGATGGTCGTCACCGCCATGGAATACATCGACGCCGCCATGGTGGGCCACATCGGAGCCGAAGCCACGGCCGCCATCGGCATCGTCAGTTCCAGCACCTGGCTGCTCCACGGCATCCTGGTGGGGCTGTACACTGCCTTTTCCATCCAGATCGCACAGTATCTCGGCGCCGACCGCCAGACCGACGCACGCGGTGTGCTGCGGCAGGCCATGCTCTTCAACCTCATCCTGGGTCTGGCGGCGGCAGGGTTCGGCATCGGCATCAGCCGCTTTCTTCCCGGCTGGCTGGGCGCTGACCTCTCGCTGCAGGCCAATGCTTCCGCCTACTTTGCCATCTGGTCGGCCGCCCTCCCCTTCACCATGGCCATGGGCATGTACGCCGCCATGCTCCGTGCCACCGGCGACGCCCTGACGCCCGGCCTCATCAGCGTCCTCGTCTGCGGGCTGGACGTCGTGTTCAACTTTTTCCTCATCAACCCCACCCGGACGCTGACCCTCTTCGGCACCCGCGTCACCGTCTGGGGTGCCGGGCTGGGCGTTCCGGGTGCGGCGCTGGGCACCGCTCTTTCCAACGTGATCGGCGGGCTGCTGGCGCTGGCCATCCTGCTGCTGCGGGACGGCCCCCTCTGCATCCGGAAGCCCGGCTCCTGGAAGATCACCCGCGCCTGCCTGCTCAACCTCTGGCGGGTGGGTGCCCCGCTGGCCGCAGAGCGCGCAGCCCTCTCCTCGGCGCAGGTGGTGCTGGTGCGCATCGTGTCGGGGCTGGGCACGGTGGCCATCGCCGCCAACAGCCTCGGCGTCAGCGCCGAGGGGCTGTGCTACATGGCCGGTTACGGCATCCAGGACGCCGCCATCGCCCTCATCGGGCAGGCTGTGGGTGCCAACCGGAAGGACATGGCCAAGCGGTTCGCCTGGCTCTGCACCGGCATCGGCATCGGCATCATGGCGCTGTCCGGCATGGGGCTGTGGGTGTTTGCCCCGGCGCTGATGGGCATCTTTACCGCCGACGCCGCCGTCATCGCGCTGGGTGCGCGGGTGCTGCGCATCGAAGCCTTTGCCGAACCGATGTTCGGGGCCAGCATCGTGGCCAGCGGTGCCATGCAGGGCGCGGGCGACAGCACCGCCTGCTTCGTGCTGAACCTCGTCAGCATGTGGGGCATCCGGCTGACGCTGGCCTCCTTCTTTGCGCCCCGGTTCGGGCTGGCGGGCGTGTGGGGTTCCATGTGCTGTGAGCTCTGCATCCGCGGCCTGCTCTTCCTCTTCCGCCTTGCCCGCGGCAAGTGGCTGGAAAAGGGAGCCTTAACCTAAAAAGACCCGCTCCGTCATTGCTTCGCAATGACGGAGCGGGTCTTTTCCTTTTTTACTTTCTGCCGTGCAGGATGGGCGACAGCGGCTTATAGATCACCATGCAGAGCACCGCATCCAGCAGACCCTTGACCAGCGTGAAGGGCATGTTGAAGATGACGAGGCACTTGATGAGGCTGTCTGCCGAAGGCAGGATGGCCTGGTACATACCGAGGATGGCTTCCAGCGGCATGTGATAGAACTGCACATAGGCCGGATAAGTGATGAAGTAGTTGGACGGCACACTGAACACCGCCATGGCTGCTGCACCGATCAGCGCACCGAGGATGGCCGTTTTGCGGCTCTTGCGGTGCTTATAGATGCAGCCCGCCGTGACCGAGAAGACCGCGCCCAGCATGAAGTTGCACAGCTCGCCGACACATGCGGTGCTGGTGCCCTTGATGACGATGTGGAGCAGGTTCTTCATGAAGCTGATGACAGCACCGTACACCGGGCCCAGCGCAAATGCACCCAGCAGGGCGGGCAGGTCGGAGAAGTCCATCTTGACGAAGGACGGGATGAGCATCGGGATGGGGAACTCGATGAACATCAGGATGAAGGCCACCGCGCTGAGCATGGCGGCTACGGTCAAGTTGTGGGTCGTGTTTCTTTTCATGGTAATTTCCTCCCGTGGGGCGCATGGCCCCGCTCAATTGAACTGGAAAGCTCTTTTCGCGCCGTACCGGAACCGGGAAGACAACCAAAAACGCGCCCTGACGCAGCAAACTCTGCAACAGGGCGCGCAAACAATTCGATTTGTCTGCCGTTTCTTGCATCCGGACTATACCGTTGGCCCCGGAGTCTCACCGGGTCAGCACTCCTTGGGAGTGGTCGCGGGCTGTACCGCCAGTGGGGAATCGCACCCCGCCCTGAAACGAACTTTCTGGGCAGAGTATAACGCGCCGGGCGGCACTTGTCAACCCCCAATTTCGGTTGCCCTTTTCGCGCGCTTTATGGTATACTGAGGCGTAATATTTTATTTCCGAGGAGTTTTTGCCATGATCTTTTCCATCCGTGATCTCGCGTTCGAGATCGGTTCCCTCTATCTGGAAAGCTGGCTTGCCCTGGCGGCGCGCTGCGTCTGTGCGCTGCTGCTTTTTGCCGCCGGGGCGCTGGTCTCCCTGCTGCTGCGCAGGAAGCTCTTCCCCATCCTGCAGGCCCGCAGCTGGCATTTTGCTGCCACCCCCATCCTGCTGCGCAGTCTGGAACGCCCGCTGGAACGGATGGCCGTCTTCACCGGCCTCTACCTCGCGCTGGCCAGCCTGCCGTGGGCCATCACCGGCCTGCCCAAATTCCTGCTCGTGGCTTACAAGGTCGTGATGAGCTTTCTGTTCTGTGAGGGTCTGTATCAGGCCTCGGATGTGGCTGACCTGCTGCTGGCCTCCTGCAGCCCGGAGATCCGCTCCAACAAGACCCTGCTCGCCCTGCTGAACACGACCTACAAGGTGCTGGTGGTCGTGCTCGGCGTTGCCACCATCGCGCAGGTCATCGGCTTCCCCATCGGCAGCATCGTCGCCGGTGCCGGTCTTGTCGGCCTGACCATTTCGCTGGCCGCACAGGAGAGCGCCAGCAACCTGTTCGGCGGTCTGGTCATCCTGCTCGACAAGCCCTTCTCGGTGGGCGACTGGATCACTGTGGGCGAGATCGAGGGCGAAGTCATCGACATCAACTTCCGCTCCACCCGCATCCGCGCCATGGACAAATCGGTCAGCATCGTCACCAACAGCAAGATCTGTTCCTCCACGGTGCAGAACGCTGCGCTGCGCACCATGCGGCCCTATCGGTTCACGCTGGGCGTCACCTACAACACCACCCGCCCCCAGCTGGAAAAGCTGATGGCCGACCTCAAGACCATGCTGGACGAAAGCCCCTACACCCAGAAGGGCAGCAACATCGTCCGGCTGACCAGTTTTGGCGATTCCAGCATCAACATTCTGGTTTCCGCCTATCTTCAGACGAACGCCTATGCCGTCTTCCTCGAAGAGCAGAACGACCTGAACCTGAACATCATGGACATCATGCAGGCCGACGGCGTGGACTTTGCCTTCCCATCCACCAGCGTCTACATCGAAAAATCCGGTTCCTGAGCTGCACCCTTCCGCTCCCTCTCACGAGGGAGTTTTTTGTTTGCAGGCAGATGGAGTTTTCGTGCATTACACTCACAAGGCCACATCCAGCGCCATCATCAGCGCAAAGCCCAGCACCACACTGATGACCCCGGCAGGCTCGTCGGCCTCCACGGCTTCGGGGATCATCTCCTGCGCCGTCACGCAGACCATGCACCCGGCGGCGGCGCTCATCAGCCAGGGCAGAGCAGCCTGCACCCAGCCTGCCAGAGCCAGCGCCAGCAGCGCCCCCAGCGGCTCTACCAGCCCAGAGGCCAGCCCGGCCCCGAACGCCCGCTTCCGGCTCTCCCCGTTTTGCAATAGCGGCAGGCTGACCGCCGCGCCCTCCGGAATGTTCTGCAGCCCGATGCCCAGCGCCAAAGCCAGCGCACCGCTCATGGCGTCCGCCTCCCCGGACAGCGCCAGCGCAGCCGCCAGACCCACCACCATGCCTTCCGGCAGGTTGTGCAGAGTCACGGCCAGCACCATCCGGCCGCAGTGCCCGGCCCCGGCACCTGTCAGCAGCGTCCCCGCCGCCTGTTCCAGCCGCAGCAGGCCCACTGCTCCGATGACCAGCCCCGCCGTGGGCGGGAGCCACGCAGGCAGCAGCCCTTCCTCCGCCCGCTGGATGGCCGGCAGCAGCAGGCTCCACACGCTGGCCGCCAGCATGATGCCCGCCGCCATGCCGCAGAGCATCCGCCGCGTCTTCGGCTCCTGCGTCGGCCGCATCAGAAAGACCCCGGCCGCTCCCACCGTCGTACAGCAGGCTGGCAGCAGCAGGACCGCCGCCAACAGAAAAAAGATCCCGTTCAAAACGCATTCCCCCTTCCCGCCGTTCTATGCAGGAAAGAGGAATGTGGTGAACAGGTCTTTCCTGTTCTGTTTCCCATTATACGCTTTCACAGTCCCATAAATCGGATATTCAAACTATGATTCTGCACCGTTGGCGCAGCGGCTTTTGTGCGTCCTTCTTTTGCCTGGTTTTGCAGATTTTGTGAAAATGACAGTCTGCTAAAAAAGCCTTGACTTTTGGGCAATATTTCTAACAAATGTGTGGATTTTCCTTTGTGAATGCAATCTTTGCCGAAAAACCCTTGATTTTTTGGACAAACGGACTAAAATATCATTTTGCAGAACGATCCCGCCTGTGAGGGGTCGGCTGTGAATTTTTTAGATCGTAAGGAGATTTTGGAATATGAAACTCAAGAATGTTGCTGTTGTCGTTGCTGCTCTGGTTCTGGCTGTTGGTATGACTGCCTGCGGCGGCTCTTCTTCCACTGCCGCTTCTTCTACCGCAGAGTCTGCGGCTTCTTCCGTTGCTTCGGTCTCTGCTTCCTCTGAGGCAGCTTCCAGCGAAGCCGCATCCTCTGAAGCTGCATCTTCTGAGGCAGCTTCTTCTGAGGTAGCTTCCAGCGAGGCAGCTTCCTCTGTGGCTGCTTCTTCCACTGCCGCCTAAGTTCTGATCTTGTCCCGTTGCAAATAGCGGAATGCCGCCCTGCAGGCTCTCACCTGTGGGGCGGCATTCTGTTTTTTTATTGACACTTCTCCCGAATGGGTCAGACGCCCCAGAACAGGATGCCCAGCCCTGCTGCCAGAACGATCATTCCGATCGGCGAGGGGGCTTTTTTTATTACCTTTTTGTAGGCGAAGTGCACCGCCCACAAAAGGGCAAACACCGCCGCCGACCGGGCCGAAACGGAGACCCCGCCGCCCACGGTCGTGAAGCCCGCCAGCGTGGAGAGCGCCATGGTCAGGGCCGTGGCCAGGATCATCGCCACGACGCAGGGCCGCACCCCGGAGAGGAACGCTTCCACCCCCGCATACTTCATCAGGTTTTGCAGCACCGCTGCGATGAGCAGAATGATGACGAACGAAGGCAGCACCACGCCCAGCGTGGCAAAAAACGCACCCAGCAGCCCTCCTTGCGAGGAGCCGATGAAGGTCGCCATGTTGACGGCCAGCGGGCCGGGGGTGGACTCCGACACTGCGATGAAGCTCAAAAACTCGCTCTCGGTCAGCCAGCCATGCGAAAGCACAGTCTCCCGCACCAGCGAGATCATCCCGTAGCCGCCGCCAAAGGAGAGCGCCCCGATCATGAGAAAGTTCAGGAACAGCTGCACATAGATCATCTTCCCGCACCCGCTTTCTTCACAAGATAGAGCAGCACCCCCGCCGCCCCGCTGAGCAGGATGTAGTAGATGGACGAAAACGACACCGCCGCCACCGAACAGCCCACCATGGCCGCGATGACCGCCGCCAGGATGCAGACGTTGAACGCATTCCGTTCCAGCTGGCGCAGCATCTTCAGCCCCGCCGAGAGGATGAGGTAGATGACGCAGACCTGGATGCCCCGGAACGCATGGGCCACCACCGTCAGGCTCAGAAAGCGGTCAAAAAACAGCGAGATGCAGTAGATGACCACAAAGGACGGGATGCAGACGGCCACCGTGGAAGCTGCCGCTCCGGCGGTGCCGTCGATCTTATAGCCGATGTAGGTGGCGCTGTTCACCGCCACGGGGCCGGGCGTTGACTCGGCGATGGCGACCATATCCAGAAATTCCTCTCTGGACACCCACTGTTTTTCCTCGACGAATTCGTGCTCCAGCAGGGCGACCATGGCATAGCCGCCGCCAAAGGTGAACGCGCCGATCTTCAGGAATGTCCAGAACAGGGTCGAAACTTTTTTCATTTCAGTTCCCTCCCAAAACAAATCGTTTGTTTGTTCCATGTCTCCTTACTATATCGCCCTGCCGCCCGCCTGTCAAGAATCACCCCGCCCGCAGAGATTGGATCTCCGTGCAGAAAGCGGCGCAGCTCTTCTCTTTCTCCGCGCGGCATGGTATACTGAACGCAGACACCTGATGTTACAGAAAAGAGGTCTTATTTCATGAAAACCGCATTGACCATTGCAGGCAGTGATTCCAGTGGCGGTGCCGGCATCCAGGCCGACATCAAGACCATGGCGGCCAACGGCGTCTTTGCCATGAGTGCCATCACGGCCCTGACCGCACAGAACACCACCGGTGTGACCGGCATCTTTGAGACGACGCCGGAGTTTCTGGCCGCTCAGCTGGACGCCGTGTTCACCGACATCTACCCCGACGCCGTGAAGATCGGCATGGTGTCCTCGGCACCGCTCATCCGCACCATCGCCGAGCGGCTGCGCTTCTATGAGGCAAAGCACATCGTGGTGGACCCGGTGATGGTGGCCACCTCCGGCTCCCGGCTGCTGCGGGACGACGCCATGCAGGCCCTCACGGAGCAGCTGCTCCCGCTGGCAGAGGTCGTCACGCCCAACATCCCGGAGGCCGAGATCCTTTCCGGCCTGCCCATCACCGACGCCGCCGGGATGGAAGCCGCCGCCCGGAAGATCAGCGAGCAGTACGGCTGTTCCGTCCTCTGCAAGGGTGGGCACAAGGTCAACGATGCCGACGACCTGCTCTGGCGGAACGGCAGCGGGAAGTGGTTCCGTGGGGAGCGCATCCACAACCCCAACACCCACGGCACCGGCTGCACCCTGTCCAGCGCCATCGCCTCCAATCTGGCCAAAGGCTATGACCTGGACACCTCGGTCGAGCGGGCCAAGGAATACATTTCCGGCTGTCTGTCCGCCATGCTGGACCTCGGCCACGGTTCCGGCCCCATGAACCACATGCACAAGCTCTTCCTTGATTAAGCAGCACGAAGCCCCCATCTCTGCACCGCAGGGATGGGGGCTTCAATCTGCGTTATTTTGCCCAGGTGACCGCCTCGCTGCCGGTATAGTCGAACCGGCCGTCGTTCTTTTCTTCCAGTGCCTTGATCATGTGGTAGGTGTATTCGTTGTAAGGCGTCGGGATGCCCAGCTCTGTGCCCATCCGCATCAGGGCACCGGAGAACATGTCGATCTCGGTGTGGCGTCCGGCGTCCAGATCCTGCAATGTGGAGTAGCGGGCCGTGGACGGCACAGCACTGCCCCGCCCGGCAGCGGCATCGGCGATGCGCAGGTCGATGCCTTTGGCCGCTGCAACGGCTTCCAGCTCCCGGCGCAGACCGTCGCTGATGGCCTGCATGTGTACGCTGTCCCGGTAGCAGCCCACGCCCGCGCCCAGGATGGCCTGGGGCAGGTTGTTGCAGACGTTCAGGCGGAACTTGGCCCACATCTCTTCCCGGATGTGCTCCGTGACCCGGTAGTGGATGCCGCTCCCCTCGAACAGTTCCACGATGGCCTGCACCCGCTCGCTCTGGAACGGTGCCTCCTGTTCGCCGAAGATGATGCCCAGCGTGGCGTCCGGGTCAAAGTGGAAACCGTCGGCCTCCTTATGAGACGCCACCTTGATGAGCGAGCGGATGACATGCGCATCCCCCACCTCAGCAGCGATGCGCTCCTCGCTGTCCACGCCGTTCATCAGGCTCATGACCACCGTGTGCTCTCCCACGGCCTTCCGGATGCTGTCCATTGCGCCGGGCAGCGCACCGTATTTCAGGCAGACCACGAGAAAGTCCACCCCGTGGGCCTCCTCCGGTGCCCAGACCTCCGGGCGGTAGGTCCTGCCGTTGATGTCAATGCCGTTTACCCTCAGCCGCGCGGCGCGTTCGCCCTCGGCCAGCACCCCCAGCCGGATGCCCGGTTTGCCCGCCAGACCCCAGATCACATACGAACCCACGGCACCGGCTCCCAGCACCGCCACAGTTTGCATCTTCATTCTTCGTTCCCCCTCGTTTTGTATTGCGCTTTCATTCTAGCGCGAAGCCGCGCCTCTTTGCAAGATGCTGCCCCCGCCGGATGTTCTTTTTGGGGCAGGCCTGCTCTGTTTTCCTTGCAAAGTGCCGTCCGCTCCTCTATAATAAAATCTCAAGCTGTCGATTTCAAAAAAGGAGAAGTACCATGGAACATTGGCACCGCAGCGGGCAGGCCCTGCTCAACGAAATTTCCACCACCCGGCTCCCCGCCAGCCAGCTGGCCGTCTGGTCTATCGGCCAGTGCGGGTTCATTTTCAAGTACGAGGACACCGTCGTCTGCATCGACCCGGTGCTCAGCGACCTGACCGGCCCCAGCGGCTCCCGCCGCTGCTACCCGGCTCCCTTTGCACCGGAGACACTGCGGGCAGACCTCGTGCTCTGCACCCACGGCCACGCCGACCACATGGCAAAAGATACCCTGCGCGGGCTGGCCCGGCATCCCGCCGCCCGGTTCGTTCTGCCCGCCGGGTGCTCTGCCCTCGCCGCCGAATACGGCATCCCGGCAGACCGCATCACAACGGTGCAGGAAGGTTCCATCCTGCCGCTGGGCGGGGTCACCGTCCGGGCCTTTTCCGCCGCCCACCCGGAGCACATTCTGGATGCGGGCGACCCCGGCATGGCGCTGGGGTATCAGCTCACCTTCGGCGGCTTTACGGTCGTGCACCTGGGCGACACCTACCTGACGCCCCATCTGTACGAAACGCTGCAGGCGCTCCCCCGCCCCGACCTGCTGCTGGCCCCCATCAACGGGCAGGACTTCTTTCGCACCCAGCGCAACTGCATCGGCAATCTGGAAGCCGAGGAGGCCGCTCAGCTGGCCGTCCGGCTGGGCGCGGCCTGCACCATCCCCACCCACTACGACATGGTGCAGGGCAACACCGTGGACCCGCTGCGGTTCGCTGCGGCCCTGCGTCAGCTGGACCCCGCCGCCTGTTTCGCCCTGCCTGCGCTGGGCGAACGGCTGCTCTTCCAGGCCGATGCAGGCCGGAAGGACAGCCGCGTTTTCTCCTGCCCGCCGCCGTCCTCATCCATCCAGCGATAGTCTGTGCTGTGGGTGAGAAGGCCCTGATAGCGCACACCGTCCGGTCTGGCCATCGACGCCAGCAGCCAGTCCACCTCCAGCGGCTGGGCAAACCGCACCGTGCCGCTCAGGGTCACAAACGACTGCCCCTCGATGGTGAACCGCACTGCACAGCCGGTCTGTGTGCGCAGGACTTCCAGCGACGCCGTGTCGGTCCGGAGCGTTTGGGTCGTATTCGCAGCCAGCCGGGCTGCCCGGACGATCTGCTCGGCACGGAGAGTGCAAGGCTCCTGCGGGTCCATCCGCAGGTCGATGAGTGCTTCCACCGTCCGGATGCTCCGGCGTTCCAGCGCCGTCTCCACGGCCTTCCGGGTGGTCTGCCCACCCCGGTAGAGCACGACGGCCCGGTCGTTCTGCGAGAGGATGACCGCCGGGGCCATTTTACTGCCCACCAGTTCCACGCGGACCACGTCCCGGCTGAAGGCGTTTCCGGCCCCGATGGCAAGCGCCGCTGTGAGCAGCACAGCGGGCACCGCCGCCCGCAGCCGGATGTTCCAGTGCCAGGCCAGCCCCAGCAGTGCGGCCAGCAGCAGGCAGACGAGCGCCGCGTAGGCCGTATCAAAATAGATCTGCGCACCCGGCCAGCCGGACACCCACAGGGCCCAGCGGTCGAGCAGGTCCACCAGAACTTCTGCCCCGAACGCCGTGGCCCGGTGCAGCGGCTCCAGCGCCGGGGCCAACCCGGTGAGTGCTGCCGCCAGCCCCAGCAAGAGGATCGGTTCGACCAGCCAGAGCACGGCCACGCTGGAGACCAGCGCATACAGACTGGTGCTCAGGCCCCACAGCACCAGCACCGGAAAGGTCGCCATGCAGGCACAGCCGGAGACGCAGAGCGTCTCCCACACCGCTGCCCCCTGCTGACGCAGACAGTTTGCAAGGACTCCGCCGCGTTTGCCGGCGGTTTTTTTGTTGCGGCGGCGTTTTTCTTCCTGCCGCTCTGCACTGCGGCGGGCCATTGCGGCACCCGCCAGCGTCCCCAGCACCGCCGCATAGGAAAGTTCAAACCCGATGTCGCAGACCGCGTAGCTGTTGCCTGCGGTCATCAGCACACCCGCCACGCCGAGGGAGGTCAGCGCATCCGCCGGGCCATAGACCCAGACGCCCAGCGCGCTGATCCACACGGCTGCCCCGGCACGGAGGACGGACGGCGTGAAGCCGGTCACTCCCACCAGCAGCACCGCCATCCCGGCCCGAAGCAGAGCATTCCGGCGGCAGTTGGCGTAGCTGCGCAGTTTTCCGTGTTTCAGTCGGAACCGGGCCAGCACACTTCCGCAGAGGATGGAGACGTGCATTCCGCTGACGACCAGCACATGGGAAAGCCCGGCCCCGCGGTACGCATTCCGGAGGCGGGTGGAGAGATGGGTGCGGTCACCCGTGACCATTGCAGCCAGAACACCCGCCGGGCCCTCCACCATGCCGCGCCGCAGCGCAGCGCTCAACCGGCTTTGCAGGCGGGCTGTCCGGGCGCGGAACGAGCGGCTTTCTCCCAGACGTTCCAGCTTGGTGCCCCCGGCAAGTTCTGCATTCAGCGCAATGCCGTCGGCATAGGCGGAACGCTGTTCCCCTTCCGGCAGCGATTCCAGTGCAAAGGTCCCGCGCACCCGCTCCCCGGCGCTGCATCTCGGCAGGGCGGCGCATTCCACGCGGAAGTCCGCCGCTTCGCCGTCCACCGTTTCCACACGAAGAACGGCATCCACGACGCCCGGATAAAAGGAGGTGCGGACCTGCTCCACCTCGGCGGTCAGCGTGACAGAGGTGCCGTCATAGGCGGCCTGCAGGGCGTTCAGCCGGGCGTGGGTGCGCAGCACCGCCCCCAGGCCCAGCACAGCCCCTGCCAGCAGCAGAATGCCGCCCAGTTTCAGGGGCTTTCGGCCCAGCACGGCGGCAAGGAGGCCGCAAACAAAAATTGCCGCAAGCAGCGGCAAAAGCCATGCTTGCGGCAAAAAGGCGCACACCAACTCCACCCCCAGCGCACCGGCGCAAAAGAGGCAGAGCGGGCGTCTCATGATTTAGTGCAGGAAGAGGGGCAGCGGCTCCAGGAAGATGATATCCTTGCGCTCCGCCGCATCACCCTCGGCCAGAACAGCAGCCTGACCCACGATGGTGCATTTGGTCTGCTCGGCCAGCGCATCCAGCGCTTTCAGCGAACCGCCGGTGGAGATGACATCGTCCACGACCAGCACCCGCTTGCCGTTCATCTTGTCCAGCTCCTTGCGGTCGATGACGAGCTTCTGCTTGCCCGCAGTGGTGATGGACTGGTCCTCGACGACGACCGGCTCCTTCATATAGAGCTTGATGCCTTTGCGTGCGCAGACGTAGGGCTTGCCGCTCTGACGGCTCATCTCGTGGGCCAGCGGGATGCCCTTGGCCTCGGCGGTGAGCAGGATATCGAACTCCGGGCACTTCTTCAGCAGCTCGGCGGCAGCGGCCACGGTCAGCTCGGTGTCGCCCAGCATGATGAAAGCAGCGATGTCCATGTGGTCATTGACTTTGCAGATGGTCAGTTCACGGGTCAGGCCCGCGACGTTCAGCGTATAGGTTTCAGCCATAACAATTCCCCTTCTCTTTGTAGTTCCGTTTGGCTTTGGCTCAGACGGGCAGTTTTTCGCCGCCCAGCACATGGAAGTGCAGGTGCTTCACGGTCTGACCGGCATCCTCGCCGACATTGGAGATGACGCGGTAGCCGTTGTCGAGGCCCTGCTCCCTGGCGAGCTTTGCGATGACGGCAAAGATGTGGCCCAGCAGGGCACCATCTTCTTCGGTCAGCGCAGCGGCGGAAACGATGTGCTTTTTGGGCACGACCAGGAAATGCACCTTCGCCTGCGGGTTGATGTCGTAAAAAGCAACGACCTGATCGTCCTCGTACAGCTTTTTCGAGGGGATCTTGCCCTCAGCGATCATGCAAAACAGACAATCTTCCATGGGAATTGCTCCTTTCGGATCTTTTTTATTCCTCTGCGCAGCACTCCTTTTCAGGGGCGCTGTGCAGAGGTTATTTTTGATGTTCAGCCCAGCTGCTTCTCAACGATGCCCTTGACGGCTGCCAGAGCTTCGTCGATCCTGGTCTCGTCCTTCAGACCGGCCATTGCAAAGTCGGGCTTGCCGCCGCCCTTGCCGCCGGCGATGGCGCTGATCTCCTTGACCAGAACGCCCGCCTTCAGGCCCTTTTCCTGTGCCATCTTGTTGACGGTGACGGCCATGGTGATCTTATCCTCGGCCTTGCCGACCAGAACGGCCACCACAGGGTTGACGGCCTTGTCGCGGACGGTATCGCACATGCCGCGCAGGGTGTCGCCGGAGGTGCCGGTGAAGTAAGCGGATGCAATCTTCACGCCGCCCACTTCCTCTGCGTCGTCGAACAGGCTGGTGACCTTGGAGGCAGCGATCTTCGCCTTCATATCGTCCAGCTCCTTGCTCATGGCCTTGTTCTCGGCCATGACAGCCTCGGCGCGGGCAGGCAGACCGGCCACATTGTTGGCCTTGAGGGCAGCCGCCACGGTGTGCAGCATCGTTTCCTGCTTGTTGGCGCGCAGCAGCAGGTTCTTGCCGGTCACGGCCTCGATGCGGCGGATACCGGCAGCCACAGAGGACTCGCTGACGATCTTGAAGCAGCCGATCTGGGCGGTGTTCCGGACATGGGTGCCGCCGCAGAACTCGGTGGACCAGCCCTCGATATCGACGACGCGCACGACCTTGCCGTACTTCTCGCCGAACAGGGCCATTGCGCCCAGCTTCTTTGCCTCGTCGATGGGCATCTCCTTCACGGTGACATCCATGGCGTCAAAGATGCGGTCATTGACGATCTTCTCCACGCGGGCCAGCTCCTCTGCGGTGACTGCGCTGAAGTGAGTGAAGTCAAAGTGGGTGATCTCGCCGTCCTGATAGGAACCTGCCTGGTGCACATGGTCGCCCAGCACTTCGCGCAGAGCAGCCTGCAGCAGGTGGGTGGCCGTGTGGTTGCGGCAGACGGCCATGCGGTATTCCTTATCGACCTTGGCGGTCAGATGGTCGCCGACCTTGACGATGCCGCTCTCCAGCACACAGGTGTGGACGTAGTAGCCCTTGGGGGTCTTCTTGACGTCCAGCACACGCAGGGAGCAGTCTGCACTGGTCAGCACACCCTGGTCGGCCACCTGGCCGCCCATCTCGGCGTAGAACGGGGTCTTGTCCAGCACGACCAGAACGTCTTCCTTGGCCTGCTCATCGGTGGCGATGGCATCGGTCAGGGTCTCCTCGTCGCTCAGGGCGACCACGACGCCGGTGTCGTTCAGGGTCTCGTAGCCAGTGAAGACGGTCGGCTCCGTGTTCAGGCTGCCGAACAAGTCCTCGCTCCAGCCGGAGATGTTCTTCTTCAGACGCTCGGCGCGGGCGCGCTCCTTCTGCTTCTTCATCTCCGTGTGGAAGCCTTCTTCGTCGATGTCGATGCCCTGCTCCGCTGCGATCTCCTTGGTCAGGTCGAGGGGGAAGCCGAAGGTATCGTTCAGCTTGAAGACGTCCAGACCCTTCAGCAGATGCTCGTGGGCCTTTTCCAGGCCGTCGATCATGTTGTTCAGGATGGTCATGCCGGCGTCGATGGTGCGGGCAAAGTTTGCCTCCTCGGTACCGATGACCTTCTTGATATAGGCGTCGTGCTCACGCAGTTCGGGGTAAGCAGATTCGCTGGACTGGATGACGGTCTCGACCAGTTCCACCAGGAAGGGGCGGCGGATGCCCAGCATCCGGCCATGGCGGGCGGCACGGCGCAGCAGACGGCGCAGCACGTAGCCGCGGCCCTCGTTGGAGGGCAGGATGCCGTCGGACACCATGAAGGTGCAGCTGCGGATGTGGTCGGTGATGACGCGGATGGAGATGTCATCCTTTGCATTGGCACCGTAGGTCTTGCCCGCGATGTGCTCCACATGGTGCAGCACACTCTGGACGGTATCGACCTCGAACAGGTTGCCGACGCCCTGCATCACGCAGGCCAGACGCTCCAGGCCCATGCCGGTATCAATGTTGGGCCGTGCCAGGCGCTCGTAGTGGCCCTTGCCGTCGGCATCGAACTGGCTGAACACCAGGTTCCAGATCTCCATATAGCGGTCACAGTCGCAGCCCACGCCGCAGGTCGGCTTGCCGCAGCCGTACTCCGGGCCGCGGTCGAAGTAGATCTCCGAGCAGGGGCCGCACGGGCCGGAGCCATGCTCCCAGAAGTTGTCTTCCTTGCCCAGACGGACCATGTGGTCGGGGGCGATGCCCACCTTCTTGGTCCAGATGTCGTAAGCCTCATCGTCCTCTTCGTAGACGGAGATGTGGAGCCTATCCTTGGGGATGGCCATCCACTCGTCGCTGGTCAGGAACTCCCATGCCCAGGGGATGACCTCTTCCTTGAAGTAATCCTGGAAGGAGAAGTTGCCCAGCATCTCGAAGAAGGTGCCGTGGCGGGCGGTGATGCCGACACGCTCGATATCCGGGGTGCGGATGCACTTCTGGCAGGTGGTCACGCGGTGGCGGGGCGGCTCCTCCTGTGCGAGGAACCACTTCTTCATCGGGGCCATGCCGCTGTTGATGAGCAGCAGGCTGGGGTCATCTTTCGGGACAAGCGGGAAGCTGTCGAGGCGCAGGTGGCCCTTGCCTTCAAAGAAGCTCAGGTACTTTTCGCGCAGTTCGTTCAAACCGGTCCATTGCATAACTGTATCTCTCCTCGTGGTTTTTCCGGCGTCCTCCTCCGGACGCAGTATTTTTATGACAGGCGAAAACAAAAACAGCCTCCGCCCCAACAAAGGGACGAAGGCTGTGTGAAAGCTCCGTGGTACCACCCAAATTGCAGGAGACTCTGCCCCCTGCCGCTTTGTGCGCGGTAACGCTGCGCTGCGTCCGGCTTCTTTCGCCGGAAGCTCCGGGGCGGCTTGAAAAACCCTCTGCCGGAACGCCTTGCAGCCCGAAGCGGGCGTTCTCTCTGGGCGGCATCGTCTGTTTTTCTGACCCCATCGTTGCCATCTGTCATAATCTGTTTTTCCACACAAACGGGCAAATCTCCCCTTTGCGTTCAATTCAGATTATAGCATGGTTGCGGCATTTGTCAAGCCCCTCTCAGGCGCTTTCGCGCCAGTTCTCCCAAAGGGAGAGCCCTTGGCAGATTGGGCATTCTGCGCGTTCCCTTACGGCACCCAGATGCGGCGCACTTCCACGATTTTGCCCTCCTGTACTACAAGGGTCGTATTGTACACCGTCCAGTTGTCCGGGTCTGCATTGATTGCAGCCGCCACAGCCTGCGCACCAGTCGTCTCCACCGCGTCGGCCTGCGGGTCAGCGGAGCTGTCTTTCAGCACCACATCGTCTGCCAGACTCAGTTCTGTTTCACCGACTTCATAGTAAACCGGATAGTCATCAAATGTTATGGTACGGTAATACTCCGAACCATCCATTAAAATCAGGTCCAGACCACCCTCCTGTTCGATTCCACCGTTGATCGTTACCGTATGATACGGATCGTTCTTCTCGATGCTGGTCACTTCCACTTCGGCATACTGATTTCCCGTCATATATTCTACGTGGAGCCGAATTTTATCGCCTGCTTTCAGCGCATCAATGTCGGCTTTCTCGTAGGCATCATAGCTGTAGATTCGGGCTGTGACGGTTCTGTCCTTGACCTCAGAAGCAATATCCGCCGAAACGAATGTGATCGTGTCCGGTGTTTTCGTCACGTCTTCTATGGTAAAACGGCCGACAGGTTCCACAACGCCTTCTTCCTGCACACGGGACGAAGCGGGCACAGCACTGTTCGAAGCCGCCGGGCTGCTGGCCGTAGAAGCGGACGCCCCACAGCCCGCCAGCCCTACGCCGACGGCCAGAGCCGCAGCAAGCATCCATACTTTATAATAGAATCTCATACGAACCCCTTCTTTCTGTGCATCCGATGATACACGCTTTTCACAAAAAAGCAACCCGGAATTTTTCCGTTCCGCTCGCTTGACGGAACGGCTCGGTTCCGCTACAATAAAAACGATTCAAAGACGCATTCTATTTCAAGATAGAGAGGAAAATTTCCGTGAAGATCGTAAAAGTAAAATGTCTTGCCCCCACCCGGCTCGACAATTATCTGATGCAGCAGTTCCCGGCGCTGAATCCGGGCCGCCTGAACAAAGCCCTGCGCGAGAACAAGATCAAGCTGAACGGCAAAAAGCAGCCGCTTTCCACCCGCGTGATGGCAGGCGACGAGATCAAGCTGTTCATTCTGGACGAGGTGCTGGACGCCGACAAGCGGGTGGAAGGCCCGGCCTGGAAGAACGCACGCGGCCCGGCGCAGGTCATCTACGACTGCCCGCAGATCCTGGTGGTGAACAAGCCCGCCGGTCTGGCCGTGGACGGCCCGGAGGACGACACCCTGCTCAACCGCGCGCTGCTCTACCTCAACCAGCAGGGCGAGTATAAAGAAAACGACCTCTACACCCCCGCCCTCTGCCACCGGCTGGATACCGGCACCAGCGGTCTGGTCATCCTCGCAAAGACGCCGGAGGCGGAGCAGCTGTTTCTGGAGGTCATCAAGAACCGCGAGGTCAAAAAGACCTATCTCTGCGTCACCTTCGGCCGCCCCGTGCCGCCGGACGGCACCCTCGGCGGCTATCTGCTCAAAGACGCCGACCGCGGCATCGTCAAGATCGTGGAGGACAAGCAGCCCGGTGCCAAGGACGTGGAGACCCAGTATGAGACCATCGCCGTCTCCGGCCGTCTGGCCCTGCTCAAAGTCCGGCTCATCACCGGCCGCACCCACCAGATCCGCGCTCACATGGCCAGCATCGGCTGCCCCATCCTCGGCGACAGCAAGTACGGCAACAATTCCGCCAACCGCGAACTGAAGCTGAAGTATCAGGCCCTTTGCGCCTGGGAGCTTGCCCTCCCCCGCTTCACCCAGCCCGACTTCGCCGACCTTTCCGGTAAAGTCTTCCGCGCCCCGAAACCGTGGTATTATCAGCAGGTGCTGGATGGGACGCTGAAATAATGCTGCTCTGTCCACACATCTGCGGCAGCGCCGCAAATCAACAAACCCCTGAAAAATCGGAACGAGATCTTCACGCCGCAGGCGGGAATCTCCCGATTTTCAGGGGTTTGTCTACTTCTTTGGGGTTCCAAGGGGCGAGCAGCCCCTTGGCCGTGCCTCCCGCGCTTCGGAAGTAGCGGGCGCTTTTCTGGTACTCTTTTGGCGCGCAAAAGAGTACATATCACCTTTAGATGCGCACCATCTCGCGGGTGATCTCGCTGATGGAGTGTGCCCCGCACATCTGCATGGTATCAGCCAGTTCCCCGGCGATCTTGTCGATGTAGCACTTGACGCCCTCTTCGCCGCCGCCGTAGACCGCCGTGACGAAGGGACGGCAGATGAGCACACCGTCCGCGCCCAGAGCCAGTGCCTTGAAGACATCCACGCCGGAGCGGATGCCGCCATCGACCAGAACTTTCACGCCGCTGCCCTTGAGGGCATCTGCGATCTCCGGCAGGACTTCTGCCGTTGCCGGGCACTGGTCCAGCACACGGCCGCCGTGGTTGGAAACGACGATGGCGGCCGCTCCGGCCTCCTTCGCCTTGAGCGCGCCCTTGACGGTCATGACGCCCTTGACGATGAAGGGACGGCCCGCCAGTGCAACGATCTCCTTCAGCTCGGCCACGCTCTTGCTGCCCGCCGGAGGGGTCATGTTCTTCAGGAAGGGCAGACCGGCAGCATCCACATCCATGGCAACGGCAAAGCAGCCACTGGCCTTGGCCTGGTCCATCTTGGCCTTGACCGTGTCGATGTTCCAGGGCTTGATGGTAGGCACACCGCAGCCGCCTGCCGCACCGATGGCCTGGGTGGCCATAGTCATGACGTCGGGGTTGGTGCCGTCGCCGGTAAAGGCGGCGATGCCGTTCTCCGCGCAGGCGCGGACCAGCACATCGTTATAGGTCATGTCGGTGTAGGCGTCCGAGTAGTGGAGGTTCACCGCGCCGACCGGGCCTGCGAAGAAGGGCAGGCGGAAGCTCTTGCCGAACAGCTCCACATGGGTGTCGGGGGTGCCGTTCTCGCACAGGGTGTCCATGTTGACCCGGATGTCGGCCCACTTATTATAATTGCGGATGGCCGTGTCACCCACGCCCTTGGCACCGGGGCCGGGGATCTGGTTTTTGCAGGCCGCGCCGTTGCACACCGGGCAGGCCTTGCAATACTTGCCGATGTTCTGACGGGCATTGCTCAAAACGTCTGAATAATCCATTGTGATCGTCCTCCTATTTCCATTCCAATCCCTGCGGAATTTCCCATTCCGCGCACTCTCTGCCCTCATCATAGTCCCGTTTGGGGCTTGCGTCAAGAGGATTTATCGGGCAGCGGCATTTCCTTCAGAATTTCTTCTTCGAACCTGTGTCATTTTTTGATTTTCTGAATTTTTTTCGAAAAAATCCTTGACAAAAGTGCTTCTTTCAGGTATTATAGTGGAGCGCTGAGGGCCACGGCCCGAAACGCTGAAAACCGAAGATGTGGAAAGATGGCTGAGTTGGTCTAAGGCGCACGACTGGAAATCGTGTAACGTGTCAAAAGCGTTCTGGGGTTCGAATCCCCATCTTTCCGCCAAAATGCCCGGAACCGATGGTTCCGGGTTTTTGTTTTAGAGGCAGTTGAATATGCGTGTTGTGATTGCCATGCCGCGGATGAGCACCGACCCGGAGCCGACCGTGGCACAATCCAAATACATTGAAAGTCTGGCCCGCGCCGGAGCCGGGATGCGCTGGGTCGAGCTGAATGACCCCGAACAGGCGGTGCAGGACGCCCTGACCTGCGACGGCCTGCTGCTGCCCGGCGGCGGCGACATGGACCCGAAGTTCTACGGGCAGGCGCGCATCCCCGCCTGCGGCGAGCCGAATCTTCTCCGCGATGCAGCCGAGCCGCTGCTGCTGCGCGCCTTTCTGGCCGCAGACAAACCCGTGCTGGGCATCTGCCGGGGCATCCAGGTCATGAATGCCGTGCTGGGCGGCGACCTGTATCAGGACATCAAGCCCTTCGAACATCTGTCGCACAACGACCACTGGGCCAAAGTCCACACCGTCACCGTCCGCCGGGGCACCCTGCTTTCCCGCATTTTGGGGCAGGACACCGTGCTCGTCAACAGCCAGCACCATCAGGCCGTGGACCGGGTCGCCCCCGGCTTCACCCTCGCCGCGCTGAGCGAGGACGGCATCGTGGAGGCCATCGAGAAGCCGGACGCAGGGTTCTGCCTCGGCGTCCAGTGGCACCCGGAATGGCTCAGCGATGCAGACCCCGCCATGCAGGGCCTGTTCGATGCGTTCGTGAACGCCTGCTCGAAATAAAAGGAGGTTTTTCCATGACTGCTCCCAAAAACAACAAGCGGGGCCGTGCCGCCCTCGTGGTGGTTCTCTGCCTGCTGGCGCTCTGCCTGGCGGCAGGCGGCACGGTGTACGGCCTGCTGTCCCGCAAAGTCAAGGCCATTCAGGCCGGGGCGGACTTCGATTTCCGCTACACCGTCACCTCCACGGCTTCCCGGACGCCTGCGCTGTACGGGGTGCTGGAACAGGTCGGGGCCACGCAGGGCACCATCTCCGGCCAGTATGCACCCGGAAAATTTCAGTTCGCGCTGACCTCCCAGAAGAACAGTTCCGCCTTCACGCGGGTGTACATCGACGCGAACGAGACGCTGTACGACGCCGGGCAGCTCTACACCTACCTGCGCGGGGAGATCGTGGCTGCGGCCCCTCTGGCCGGGCTGGTGCTGCCCAACTGGTCCATGGGCAGCTACATCTCCCAGACCCAGCTGGCTTCCCTGCTGGGCGTGGAGCTTTCCGCCGTGGAGATGCAGGACATGACGAACCTGACGCTGGGGCTTGGAGCCCTGCAAAATGTCACACCCGCCGGGGCGCTGGACGGCTACACCTACTACCAGCTGCCCGCCGGGGAGACCGACCTCACCTGCATCGTCGGTCTGCCGCTGAAGGAATTGTTCTCCGGCACGACGCCGCTCCACATCCTGCTGACCATCCCCGAACACGAAGTGCGCATCTCGCTCAGCGGCACCGTCACCGCCGCTGAGACTGCCGTGGTGGCCCCCACCTCCCGGATGAGCGACACCGATGTGGACAACTTCGTCCAGCTCCGTCAGGCACTGGAGAAATTTGCAGAAGTGCTTCAGAAAGCCGCCTCTTAAACAGCAAGAGCTGCTGCACCCGCCGTGCAGCAGCTCTTGCTTTCTCTTTTTATCGGTCCAGGATGCGGCCGTCGATGGAGAAGGTCACCACCTGCCAGGGAATGAACTTGCCGCTGTTCTTCAGGGCCGTCACGGCAGCGTGTTCGAGGCCGCCGCAGCAGGGCACCTCCATGCGCAGCACCGTCACGCTCCGGATCTCGTTCTGGGAGAGGATGGCCGTCAGCTTCTCGCTGTACTCCACGGCGTCCAGCTTGGGGCATCCGATGAGGGTGATCCTGCCCTGCATGAACTCCTGATGGATGTTCGCATAGGCGTAGGCCGTGCAGTCTGCCGCGATGAGCAGCTTTGCCCCGTTGAAGTAGGGCGCGTTCACGGGCACGAGCTTGATCTGGCAGGGCCACTGGCCCAGCTGGGAGGGCATCGCGGTGCCTGCCGCAGGGGCCGGGGCCGCTTTGCGGTCGAACTGGTGCATCTGGTGGCCGGGGCAGCCGGAGTGTGCCGGGGCAGCAGCGGCAGCGGCCTTTTTCTGCTTGTTCTCCAGCACGGCCTGCTCGTCGTACGCCGCAGCCTCGCGCTCTTCAAAGGTGATGGCACCGGTGGGGCAGCCGGGCAGGCAGTCGCCAAAGCCGTCGCAGTAATCGTCCCGCATGAGTTTGGCCTTGCCGTTGACCAGGCCGATGGCCCCTTCGTGGCAGGCTGTGACACACGCGCCGCAGCCATTGCACTTTTCCTCGTCTATGTGAATGATTTTTCGAATCATAAGGGAATCCTCCTTGCTTTTTCTGTGCACAGTATACTATAATGACAGCAAAGATTCGGTTGTTATAACCACAAAGAGGGATTTTTATGGATTACCGCTCGATTTTTCTGTTCCAGGGCCTGACCGAGGCCGACATCGACCAGATGGAACGCGGCCGCTGCCTGCGGCGGAAAGCCTTTGCCCGCCGCCAAACCATCTTTCGCACCGGCGACACTGTGCATGAGATCGGCATCGTGCTGCGGGGTGCCGTCCACATCGAAAGCATCGACCTCTGGGGCAGCAAAAGCATCCTCAGCGAGGTGGGCGAGGGGCAGGCCTTTGCCGAGACCTATGCGTTCTGCGGGGAGCCGCTGATGGTGGATGTCCTCGCGGCGGCAGACTGCGAGGTGCTGTTTCTGGACACGGCTGCCCTTGCCCGCCCCCACGCCGAACACAGCTGGCAGGACCGCCTGCTGCGGAACCTGCTCCGTGTCTCCATGAAAAAGAACCTTGCCCTCTCCCGCCGCATCCTCTGCACCGCCCCCAAGACCGTGCGGGGGCGGCTGCTGACCTACCTGTCCGGTCAGGCCGTTCAGGCGGGCGGCATGGAGTTCGACCTCCCCTTCAACCGCCAGCAGCTGGCCGACTACCTCAACCTTGACCGCAGCGCCCTCTCCAAGGAGCTGTGCCGGATGCGGGACGAAGGGCTGCTCACCTTCCGCAAGAACCACTTCGTGCTCCGGCAGCTGCCGGAGCTGCTGTGAGTGCCAGGTGCAGAAAAACGCGCAGAGCCGCTTCCCCGCTTCGGGAAACACGCTCTGCGCGTTTGTTTGATGTTCGGTCTTACTGGCCCATGTCCGCGTGTTCCTGAAGCCACTTGCCGCCTTCGCCCTTGCCGGTCACCTGGCTGTAGGTCACGTTCGTCAGCTCTTTGATCATCGCATCTTTTTCTTCTTTGTACTCTTTTTCCGCAGCATCTGCAATACTCTGGTCGTAACCATTTTCCCGCAGGTATTGGCGCAGCTCCGTAACGATTTCCTTGAACTCCTTGTCGCATTCGCTCTGCAGTTTGGTCAATTCCATCGTCTTCCCCAGCACGATGGAGACCTTCAACGCCAAATTCCGTTCTTCTACGGGGTGCTCCATATATTCACTGTACGCACTGCTTGCGGTCTGATACAGTTTTTTGCTGCTGCGTTTTTGCAGGTTCCGGAGCCGCCGCACATACGCATTGACCTTTGCATCCGTGGTCTCCGTTGTATGCGAGCTGCCAGACGAGGCCGATGTCGAAGACGAAGAGGACGCCGCATGAGACGAAGCGGCCGAATGCGAGGACGATGCCGCGTGGGACGACGCCGCCGAATGTGCAGCGGGCTTCGAAGAAGCGGCGTGGCTCGAAGCCGCCGAATGCGCTGCGGGCTTCGAGGAAGCGGCTGCTTCAGACGAGGACGCACTTGCGTCCCCGCTCTCTGCGCTGCTGTCCGCTTCCTCCGAGGATGCGTCCGGCTCCTCTTCCGGCTGCGGCTCCGGCTCACTGGTGGAGGCTGCGGCACTGACCGCACTGGACACCGGCACTTCCGCCTGCTCTTCCGAGCTGCTGGCTGCAGCGCTGGCCACAGTCTCGTCGGTGGAGTCTGCATTTGCGATGTGCAGTGCGAGCGGCACCGCTGCAATAAGAAGCAGCGCAACGGCTGCGATCAACTGTTTTGTGTGTTTCTGCATCTTCTATCAGACGCTCCCTTCCCCTGAAATTTCCCGCAGGAGGCTGCAAAGTATCTCAAGTATACCATTTCACACCCCGGAACACAACCCCTAAATCGTGAAATTTCTGTTTGATTTTCGTTTCGGGCCGGTCCGCGAGGGTTCCCGGACGCAGCGTTCAAAGGCTCTGCCGCCAAAGTGCAACCAAAAAGAACCGCCGTCTGCCCAAACGAATCCAAAGGCAGACGGCGGTTTTCAAAAGAGAAGAGAGAAGGACAGTTTTCAGGGGGTCAACGGGCCAGCAGGATGGCTGCGGTCACTTCTTTTGCGTCCGTGCTCAGGTCAAAGTCGCCGCCGTCCTGCAGGGTGAAGCGGATCTCGTACACCTTCTGCGCGCGGAGACGACCGGAGGCATTTTCCAGCGACCAGCTGCCCGTAAAGGCGTGATACTGCCCATCGGTGCCCTTGGCGTAGAGCTTGTAGTCGGAGGCCTTTCCGGTCAGGCCGTTGACCCGGATGGCGGCAATGGTCTGGGGGTGGAGGTTGTCGAAGGTGACGGTGTGCAGCCAGGTCGCCGGGGTGCCCTGCCCGCCTGCTGCGGCAAATTCTGCCGCCGAAACGACGGTGCGGCGGGTCTTATCCAGGTCCACCTTGCGGTAGGGCATCTCCGGCAGGTAGACGAAGCGGTCCTGCAAACGGAGCAGCTCCTTGTAGCCGGTGGGGCAGTACAGCTTGTTGCCGTCCCGCCCGGCATACATGCCGATGGCCATGTTGTTGTAGCCATACAGCGACGCGACGTCCACGGTGAGCACGGTCCTGCCCGTCTCAAAATCCAGCACGATGTACTGCCACATGCCGCTGTCCACATCCTGCACGAAGCCGTAAATATAACCGGTGGCCGTGGAGAGCTTCATCATGGAGGTGTCGCTGAGGTCGTCGCGGCACCAGACGCTCTTCATGGTCCAGCCGTCGTCGGTCCGGATGGTATCCACCCGCTCGATGCCGGGCATGATCATGCTGTTGCCCTTCATCAGCCAGTTGCGGTCGTAGATGTTCTCGTAGCTCTGGATGGAGGAATCGTTGTCGGGTTTGGCGAGGTTCGGGCTGCCGGCGCCGAACCAGTTGCAGACGATGGTGCTGATGGTTCCGGTGCCGTGGTCGTAGACGATGGCGGAGTTTTCCACCGAGACTGGCATATTGGCGGGCAGCTCGTCGATGACGGGCAGACTGGCCACGATGGCACCGGTGTGGATATCCAGCGCCAGCAGGCTCACGGTGTCCAGATTGTCGGTGAAGAAGACCAGGTCCCGGCTGAGGGAGGGCGAGCAGCCGCTGCCCCAGGCCAGACCGCCGCCGGTGGTGGCGTCGCCCTCATGGCTGTCCTTGGCACCCACGCTGTTGTAGCCGGTGTGCCAGACGACCTCCACGCCGTTGTTAGCCCGCAGCAGGTAGCAGGCCAGGTTCGTCAGGATGACCGCACCCTCCTTGCAGGCGGCGATGCCGTTTTCGGCACCTTCCCCGGCGATGGGCGCATAGACGTGGACTTCGTGGTCGAGGTCGGCCGTGCCTCCCGCCAGGATGGCCTCGATGGCGGCATGGGAGACATAGCCCATCGCGCCCTGCTGGCCCCGGCTGGGGTAGATGCGGAAACCGCCCGTCACGAACCAGAGGTTGCCCTCGTAGTCAAAGACGACGGAAAGGAGCTTCTGGTCCAGCGTTCTGCCCAGCACCTTTTCGGCTGCGGCCTTGATGTCGATGTCCAGCACCTTTTCGAACACCGGCAGCGGGGTGCCGTTCTCATCGGCGGCGCGGAGCATCAGGACGTGGTTGTGGCTGGTGGGGCAGACGATGAGGTTCCGCCCGTCCACGAACGAATAGGAGCTCTGGATGACATACCCGCCGCCGTCGTGCCTGGTGGGCGAGAAGAAGCCCCGTGTGGTCACCTCTTCCGCATCCAGGTCCCGGATGGCGAGGCCGCCCAGGAACGGGCTGATGGGGTTGTCGAAATTGTCAAAGAAGATGGCCGGAGAGGCATTGGGGTTGACCTTTTCCATCGCCACATTGACTTCCGGGCAGATGCCGATGGGCAGCACGGCATCTGTGGAGTCGGTGTTGTAGCAGTCGTGGTGGATGTTGGACTCGCTGAAGCCCATAAAGGGGTTGGCATCCACGACCTTGGCGGTCAGAGGCTTGGGCGGAAGGGCGGTCTCCGCCTTGCTGCCCAGCAGCCCGGTCAACAGGCTGTTGGTCTCCTCCGCATGGGCGGCAGGTGCAAGGCCGCAGGCCAGCAGGGTGAATGCAGATGCGCTGAGAAAGCTGCGTCGTGTCATTTTCATCGTGTCGATCCTCCAATTTTCCATTGATGCGTTGTCGATTCGTTATAAATTCAGGAGCACATTGGCTCGGAAGACGTTGTTCTTCGTTTCTACGGTCAGATCGCCGTTGTACTTGCGGACGGCGGTCTCGATGGAGACCAGCCCGATGCCGATCCCCTCGTGCTTGGTGGAGTGCAGGATGCCGCTCTGCTTTTTCAGCACACCGTCGTAGCGGTTCTCCACCACGATGCCCAGCATGGCAGGGCTGAGCATCCGGGCCATCACCCGGATCTGCCGCTGGTCCGGCGTCAGCTTCCGGCTGGCATCGAGCGCATTTTCCAGCAGGTTGCCCAGGATCATGCACAGGTCGGCTTCCGGCATGGGCAGCAGAACGGGCAACTCCAGCTTCCATTCGATGGGCACCCCCTTCTGCCGGGCCTCGTGGTCGTAGTGGCCCGCCAGCGCATCCACTGCGGGGTTGGCGCACAGGGTGGGGCGGGCCTCGCTGAGCTCGCTCTCGTACTGGCTGAGGTAGTGTTTCAGCTCGTCCAGCTGCCCGGCCTCGGTCAGGCCGGAGATGACGTGCAGGTGCTGGCGGAAATCATGCCGCAGGCTGCGGGTCTGCTCCATGTATTCCCGCAGCTCCATATAACGGCGGGATTCCACGCCCAGAAGCTGGTTTTCCCGGTCCAGCTGGGTGTTCCGGGTGTACTCCTGCGCCACCCGGTACATCTCGTACAGCAGCAGGAAGATGCCCAGCAGCGAGATGGACACCGCCAGCACCGCAATGATCATGATCCGGTTGAGCAGGACGACCGACGGGTCCAGCGGGATGCAGAAGATGAGGAAGGCCGCATAGATGGCCGGCAGCGGCCACGCCGACTGCCAGAACGCTTCGCCGTGGTATTCCTGCAAGAGCCATGCGCTCCACCGGACGGCTGTGAAATGGAAGAGGACGCTCAGCACCGCCGAGAGCCCCAGCGCCAGCAGCGCTGTGGAGACCAGATTGGCCTCCTGCTGGTTGCCGGTCTCGGCGCGGGCGTTCAACACCACGGCCATCAGCGAACAGACGGCCAGCATGACAGCGGAGACCGAGAACAGGAAGGCCGTCTGGCTGACGGTCACTCCCTCCGTCCGCCATCGCAGCAGCCAGAACGAGACGATGAGGATGGGGAGCAGGAAAACGTTGCTGGGCAGTTCAAAGATCGTGCACAGTGCTGCACACCCAAGGCACAGCGCCGTGAGGGCACCGCCCGCGATCCAGCAGGTCGTTTTTGGGGCCTTCAGGTGGTCTCGCAGTGGGGCCAGGCAGAGATAGGCCCCCGGATACAACAATGCAAATTCGAGAAAGTAGCGTCCGAACAACACAGCATCCACGGCGTTTTTCTCCTCTCAGAACTCCCGCTGCATGTGGCGGAATTGATATTGTGTGAATTGCGCAAACAGGCTGTTTTTATCCTTCAGGCGGACGGGCAGCCGGGCACCGTCCAGCATCTCGATGCAGTCGCCCTCGAACCGCAGCACCTTATCCATGTTCAGCAGCAGGCCCCGGTTGCAGACAAGAAAGTTCTCCTGCGTCTTCAGCTGCTGCTCCACCTGCGCAAAGGTGGCAGCGGCCCGACACTCGCCGTCGTCGGTCACGATCCGGACGAAGTGGTTCTGGGATTCCGCATACAGGATCTTATTCAGCGGCAGCTGCACGGTCTGGCGGGCAATGCGCACCTCCAGCTCCGGCTCCTGGCGGCAGAGCACCCGCCGCAGTTCGGCGGTCAGCTGCCGGATCTTTTCCTCTTTATACGGCTTGAGCAGATAATCGAACGGATGCACCGGAAAGGCTTCCCACACGTATTCCGGCGACGAGGTCACAAAGACGATGAGGAGATGCGGGTCCTTTTCCCGCAGCTGCCGGGCCGTCCCGATGCCGTTCGTGCCCTCCATGCAGATATCCAGAAACACCACAGCATACGGCCCGGCGGCGGCTCTGTGCAAAAATGCGTCGCCGCTCTCGTACAGGTCGCAGACGACAGGATCCCCCCACGCCTGCCGCAGCAGCCGCTCCAGCTGCTGGGCTTCAAACTTCTGGTCTTCAACGATCGCGATCCGCAGCTCCATCGCTACGCTCCCCCCTTGCAACTTGATTGTACCACATTTTTCCGCCCCCTGCACCTGCCTTTCACGCGCGAAACACCCCCTTTCACGCAGAATTGCCCCATCTGCGCCGCCAAAGCGTGCCGAAAAGCACCAAACCCGTCCGGTCTGCCCGGTTTCTGCCGCCTTCTCCAGAATCTGCATTTTTTCATTCCTTTTTTACATTTTTTCAAAAAAGGATTGACAGCGTGAAACCGGCATGATAAGATAACATTTGATTTTGAGAGACAAAGCATGTCGGAGTCTTTTCAAAGCAATTTACCTGGGACCGCCCATCGGGGCTAAGGCCATACGGACAGCCGGGTCCACTGCCGACCGGCGGCATCGCCGCCATTATTGATCGAGTTAAGAGCTCGAATTTTATAAGTTGGTTCCTTTACAGCCATGAAATTGCGCACCCGCTGCGCAGACTTGTGAAACGGTCAATAAGAGTAGTAAAAGTGTAATTGCTATATAGACTCTCCTCATCCCGTCTTTTGGATCCTGCACACCGTCCGGTTCCGGCTCGCCGCCGGGGGCTTTGTGCGCACATTCAAACGCTTTTTGCAAAGCGCAGGTCTGCACCTTTGGGTGTTGGTCCTGCGCTTTTTTGTTTGTCAGGGGATCAGGGACGGAGGAAAAGAACATGAGTGAGAACCGTACACGGTTCCGGCTGGACCAGCGCCGGGCACCCATCTACGAAGCGCTGGAACAGTTCCGGCAGATGCGGGTGGTGCCCTTTGACGTGCCGGGCCACAAGCGCGGCCGGGGCAACCCGGAGCTGACCGCCTTTCTGGGCCAGCAGTGCGTGGGCGTGGATGTGAACAGCATGAAACCGCTGGACAACCTCTGCCACCCGGTATCGGTCATCCGGGAGGCAGAAGAACTGGCCGCCGACGCCTTTGGCGCGGCCCACGCCTTTTTGATGGTGGGCGGCACCACCAGCTCGGTGCAGAGCATGGTGCTGACCGCCTGCAAGCGGGGCGATGAGATCATCCTGCCCCGCAACGTGCACCGCAGCGTGCTGAACGCGCTGGTGCTCTGCGGCGCTGTGCCCGTTTACGTGAACCCAGAGGTGGACAAGCGTCTGGGCATCTCGCTGGGCATGAAGCGGGAGCAGGTGGAAAAGGCCATCCGGGAGCACCCCAACGCCGTGGCCGTTCTGGTGAACAACCCCACCTACTACGGCATCTGCAGCGACCTGCGCGCCATCGTCAAGATGGCCCATGACGCCGGGATGCTCTGCCTGGCGGACGAAGCCCACGGCACCCACTTCTACTTTGGCGGCGGGCTGCCGGTCTCGGCCATGGCCGCAGGGGCCGACATGGCCTCCGTCTCGATGCACAAAAGCGGCGGCAGCCTGACCCAGTCGAGCCTGCTGCTCATCGGACCGAACGTCCACCCCGGCTATGTGCGGCAGATCATCAACCTGACCCAGACCACCTCTGGCAGCTATCTGCTGATGTCCAGCCTGGACATCTCCCGCCGCAATCTGGCCCAGCGGGGGCGGCAGGTCTTCCACCAGGTGGCCGACATGGCCGAGTATGCCCGCGAGGAGATCAACGCGGTGGGCGGCTACTACGCCTTCGGCAAGGAGCTGTGCAACGGCAACTCGGTCTTCGACTTCGACACCACCAAGCTCAGCGTCCACACGCTGGACATCGGCCTGGCGGGCATCGAGGTCTATGACATCCTCCGCGACGAGTACGACATCCAGATCGAGTTCGGCGACATCGGCAACATCCTGGCCTACCTCTCCATCGGCGACCGCCCGCAGGAAGTGGAGCGGCTGGTCAGCGCACTGGCCGAGATCAAGCGCCGCTACCGCACCGACGGCACCGGCCTGCTCAGCCAGGAATACATCGACCCCGTGGTGGCCACCAGCCCGCAGGAGGCTTTCTATGCGCCCAAAAAGAGCCTGCCTCTGCGCGAGACCGTGGGCATGGTCTGCAGCGAGTTCGTCATGTGCTACCCGCCGGGCATCCCCATCCTGGCCCCCGGCGAGCGCATCACGAAGGAGATCCTGAACTACATCGAGTACGCCAAGGCCAAGGGCTGCAGTATGACCGGCCCGGAAGACCCCGACATTTTACACCTGAACGTTCTGGCCTGAGGAGGAAAACATGGAATTTTGGTTTTCGGAATTTCACACTCCGGATGTGAAACACAGCATCCGGGTGAATAAGCAGCTCTACTCCAAGCAGAGCGACTATCAGCGCATCGACATCTTCGAGACCCCGGAGTTCGGCCGGGTGCTCACACTGGACGGCAACGTCATGCTGACCGAGCGGGACGAGTTCATCTACGATGAGATGATCGTCCATGTGCCCATGGCCGTGCACAAGGAGGCCAGGGACATCCTCGTCATCGGCGCAGGCGACGGCGGCGTGGTGCGGGAGCTGACCCGCTATGACCGGGTGGAGCGGATCGACCTGGTGGAGATGGACCCGCAGGTCGTAGAGGCCTGCCGCGCCTATCTGCCCGGCAACGCCTGCCGGATGGACGACCGCCGGGTGCACATCTACTTTGAGAACGCGCTCAAGTTTATCCGCCGGTGCGAAGAAGAATACGACCTCATCATCGTGGACTCCTCCGACCCGTTCGGCCCGTCCGAGGGCCTGTTCACCCGCGAGTTCTACGGCAGCTGCTTCAATGCGCTGCGGGCCGACGGCATCATGGTCAACCAGCAGGGCAGCCCCTTCTACGCCGAGGACGCCAGCGCCATGCAGCGCAGCCACAAGCGCATCGCGTCCACCTTCCCCATCAGCCGGGTGTATCAGGCACACATCCCCACCTTTGCCGCCGGGTACTGGCTGTTCGGCTTTGCCAGCAAGAAATATCACCCCATCGACGACCTCGACGCCGACGCATGGAAGGCGCTGAACATGCGCACCCGCTATTACACTGCCCGGCTCCATGTCGGCGCATTTTATCTGCCCGCCTTCCTCGAAGAGATGCTGCGGGAAGTGGAGGAACACTGATGCAACCCAACGTTGAGACCTTTATCGGCTGCGACAGCAGCTACCGCGCCGCCAGCATCGTGCTGTACGGTGCGCCTTATGATTCCACCACCAGCTACCGCCCCGGTGCCCGGTTCGGCCCGGCAGCCATCCGGCACGAGAGCTATGGTCTGGAGACTTACAGCCCCTATCAGAACGCCGACCTGACCGACTTCGACATCTTCGACAGCGGCGACCTGGAGCTTTGCTTCGGCTCCAGCGAATCGGCGCTGGCCGACATCGAAGCCCGCGCCGAAGAGGTCCTGAAGGACGGCAAGTTCCCGCTCCTGCTGGGCGGTGAGCATCTTGTCACGCTGGGGGCCGTGCGGGCCGCCGTGAAGAAGTACCCGGACCTGCACATCGTCCACTTCGACGCACACGCCGACCTGCGGGACGACTACCTCGGTGCCCGGCTCAGCCATGCCTGTGTCCTCCGCCGCTGCCACGAGCTGGTCGGCGACGGGCACATCCACCAGTTCTGCATCCGCAGCGGCGACCGCGCCGAGTTCGAGTTTGCAGCCCAGCACACCGAGATGCACAAGTTCGACTTCACTGGCCTTGCCGAATTGACCGAGCAGCTCTGCGCCAGCAAGGCCCCGGTCTACCTGACCATCGACCTCGACTGTCTGGACCCCTCCTGCTTCCCCGGCACCGGCACCCCCGAAGCGGGCGGCGTGAGCTTTTTGCAGCTGCTGGATGCCATCCGTACCGTGACCAGCGCGAACATCGTCGGTGCCGACCTCAACGAGCTGGCCCCCACGCTGGACACCACCGGCGTTTCCACGGCCACGGCCTGCAAAGTCCTGCGGGAGTTGCTGATCGCGCTCGACAAGGGCTGGCCCGGCTTCCAGGTCTGATGAAACCACGCGCAGGCGTTCGCTCTGCGCTGCGATACATGATAACAAAGGAGAAACCTACCATGAGCAAAGTTCTGATCATCGGCTGCGGCGGCGTGGCTTCCGTCGCCATCCACAAGTGCTGCCAGGTCCCCGAAGTGTTCACCGAGATCTGCATCGCCAGCCGCACCAAGTCCAAGTGCGACAAGCTCGCGGCTGAGCTGGCCCCCAAGACTGCCACCCAGATCACTACCGCCCAGGTGGACGCCGACAAGGTGGACGAAGTGATCGCCCTCATCAAGAGCTACCAGCCCGACCTCGTGATGAACATCGCCCTGCCCTATCAGGATCTGACCATCATGGACGCCTGCCTGGCCTGCGGCGTCAACTACATGGACACCGCCAACTACGAGCCGGAGAACACGGACGACCCGGAGTGGCGCGCCATCTACGAGAAACGCTGCAAGGAGGCCGGTTTCTCTGCCTACTTCGATTACAGCTGGCAGTGGGCCTATGCCAAAAAGTTTGAGGAAGCCGGCCTGACCGCGCTGCTGGGCAGCGGCTTCGATCCGGGTGTGACCCAGGCTTACTGCGCCTACGCCAAAAAGCACGAGTTCGACACCATCGACACCATCGACATCCTCGACTGCAACGGCGGCGACCACGGCTACGCCTTCGCCACCAACTTCAACCCGGAGATCAACCTGCGCGAGGTCTCGGCCCCCGGCAGCTACTGGGAGAACGGCCACTGGGTCGAGATCCCGGCCATGAGCATCAAGCGGGAGTACAACTTCGATCAGGTGGGCGAAAAGGACATGTACCTGCTCCACCACGAGGAGATCGAGTCTCTGGCCAAGAACATCCCGGAGGCCAAGCGCATCCGCTTCTTCATGACCTTCGGCCAGAGCTACCTCGACCACATGCGCTGCCTGGAGGACGTGGGGATGCTGTCCACCACGCCCATCGAGTTCAACGGGCAGGAGATCGTGCCCATCCAGTTCCTCAAGGCCCTCCTGCCCGACCCCGCCAGCCTCGGCCCCCGCACCAAGGGCAAGACCAACATCGGCTGCATCTTCACCGGCAAGAAGGACGGCAAGGAAAAGACCTACTATATCTACAATGTCTGCGACCATCAGGAGTGCTACCGCGAGGTCGGCTCGCAGGCCATCAGCTACACCACCGGTGTGCCCGCCATGTGCGGCGCCCTCATGCTGCTGACCGGCAAGTGGACCACCAAGGGCGTCCACACGGTGGAAGAGTTCGATCCGGACCCGTATCTGGACGCTCTGGACAAGTACGGCCTGCCCCGCTCTGAGAGCCACGCCCCGGCTCTGGTGGACTGATGCGGCTGCGGGACACGCGCCCGCCCTTTGCCGGGCTGGCGAACCTCTCCGAGACCGCGCTGTCTGCCCTGCCCACCCCCTGCTATCTGCTGGACGAAGCCCAGCTGCGCCGCAACGGCGAACTTCTGCTGGGGGTGCAGCAGCGCACCGGCTGCAAGATCCTGCTGGCACAGAAGGCGTTCTCGAACTTCGACCTCTATCCCCTGCTGGCGCCTTATCTGGCGGGCACCGAGGCCAGCGGCCTCTATGAGAGCCGCCTCGGCCGGGAAACGCTGCCCGACAAGGAGAACCACGTGTTCTGCGCCGCCTACCGGGCCGACGCATTCGACGAGCTGCTGCACTACGCCGACCACATCGTCTTCAACTCGCCCCGCCAGCTGGCCAGATTCGGCCCGACAGCCAAAGCGGCGGGCAAGAGCGTCGGTCTGCGCATCAACCCAGAATGCTCGACCCAGGAAGGCCACGCGATCTACGACCCCTGCGCCCCCGGCAGCCGCCTGGGCACCACCCGTGCCCAGTGGGACGCCGCTGTGCAGGCAGACCCGGCCCTGCCGGGTCTGCTGGACGGCCTGCACTTCCACACCCTGTGTGAGCAGGATTCCGACGCGCTGGCCCTGACGCTGGCCGCCGTGGAAGACCGCTTCGGCGACCTGCTGCCCCGGATGCAGTGGCTGAACTTTGGCGGCGGACACCACATCACCCGCCCCGGCTACGACCTGCCCACGCTGGAGCGCTGCATCACCGAGACACAGACAAAGTACAGCGTACAGGTCTATCTGGAGCCCGGCGAGGCCTGGGCGCTGAACGCAGGCTATCTCGTCACCACGGTACTGGACACCCTGCGCAACGGCGATACCAGCCTTGCCATCTTGGATCTGTCCGCTGCCTGCCACACGCCGGACGTCATCGAGATGCCCTACCGCCCGCCCCTGCTGAACGCGGGCGACCCCGGCGAAAAAACCGTCACCTTCCGGCTCGGCGGCCCGACCTGCCTGGCCGGGGATGTCATCGGCGACTACAGCTTCGACGCCCCCCTCACCGAGGGCGACCGTCTCCTCTTCGGGGATATGGCCATCTACACCACCTGCAAGAACAACACCTTCAACGGTATGCCCCTTCCGCCCATCTGGACGATGGACGCCGCCGGCACCTGCCGCGAGCTTGTAAAGTTCGGGTATGAGGATTTCAAGATGCGGGTGGGAAATAGCAAAAAATAAAATATCCCGCATTCAAACGCGCCCCTTCCCTGTGGCAGACCACATCGGAAGGGGCGCGTGGTTTATGATGGAGCTCACATAACAAAAACACCCTTCCTCTCACGGAGACCCGCAAAAGGAAGGGTGTAGAACTCAAGTTCCTGTTGTCGCACCTACCACAGCATGTTCGTACCAGAAAGGTCAACACAGGCTGTTACTCAGCACGGCATCTCAAGCACTTTTGAGCGTAGAGCTGTGATTAGCAGTTCTCAGCGAAGTACTTAATGGTACGGACCATCTGAGAGGTGTAGGAGTTCTCGTTGTCGTACCAGGACACGACCTGAACCTGATAGGTGTCGTCGTAGCTACGCTAAATTTTCACACATTTTTTGTAGTCGTTCACAATTTCGAAACAACAGTTACAGTACCAGAACATACCGTTGTCGTACCAAAACCGGCTTGTTCGTACCACAATTATATCACGTTTCAGCGTCATTTGCAAGGTCTCCGTCAATTTTACATCCGGCCTGCATTTTTCTCATATTGGGAAGTCTATTTTCACGGAACACATCGTTCGGAGTGTCCGGGGCCCGGAGCACCGCCGGGGCGTTTGCTCTGCCCAGATGCGCTCCTCTGCTGCCTCTTTTGCTGAAATTTCACCGGAAGTGATTTTAGGAGATGGTGTGGGAAGCAGTGCATTTTTTGTTCGATATGAAGCAATCAACCTATTAGAAAACCGTCTGGATGAGATTTTGTAACTCCGTCCACACGGTTTTGGATTTTGAAACGATTATTTCAATTTTTCGAGAATATCGTCTGCACTGACACCCTCGGCCAGCAGCTTCTTCAGCACAGCCTCTGCTTCGCTCTTCTTCGCTGCTTCGGCGGCCTTCTGGTCAGCTGCAGCTTTCTTGGCTTCCAGCTTTGTCAGTTCCTTCTGGGTGGACTTGAGCGCTGCTTTTTTCTCTTTCAGATCAGCTTTCAGTGTGTCGATATTGGCCGTGATAGAAGTGATTCCTGCGGTGAGGGAAGCGATGGATTCCTGCTTCTCTGCGATCTGAGATGCGTAGTCGTTGGCGACTTTCGGTTTATTCTTGCTACCTTTGGTTCTAGGCATAAGATATCAACCTTTCTTTTCATGTATTGCGGTTTTAGTATAGCACCTGTTTAACAATCCATCAATATCACATCAATTATTTTTTACAGCCAGCAGTATTGCGTTAGCGATCTGCTTCATCCCTTTGTCATTTGGATGTTTTGCAACTCCTTTATGTTCGACTAAATGTGGATTACCAGAATTATCGTAAACTGATGTTCCAACTCCACATTCAAATTCACTTAAACCTCGAATTTCATCTAAACCAGCAAACACAATATTTGTTTTTTCGCATGCCCGTATTTTTATTTCATCCTTCTTCGCATCCCAAAAGTCACCAAGAGCAACAATTTTTGCCTGCGGACATCTTTCTTGAATATATCGGATAAGATCTTCAAAATCTGTTTCAAAGGTAGACATATCCAGTATATTTTCGCTTAATTGAATTGTGACTAAATCCAATTCATCGCTCAACATTTTGTCGAGAACAGATAGAGCCTCGCCTCTATCATGGCTCATCATTTCCCAAACCGCAAAATTATAAGCGTAATAGTTAGCGTTCAGCGAATTGGAAACCAAATGAACGTAATCCTTGTCCTCAGTACTTGCAGCCATTCCACACTCATTCCACCAGTATCCATTTATCTCGTGTTTGGTAATACTGTTACCAATTGCAAGATAATTGTAATTGGTAGAATTCCATTTAACAGTGCTTTTATCGTTCTTATCCTGAAGTATACTTAATTTCGCTTCGATGTTAGTAAGTCTTATCTGCTGTGATTTTTCATGTTTTATAACTTTCAAAGCACAGTATGCTATGATCAGCAGCAGAAATACAACTAGTACCCCCCCAATTAAAAAGGTCGCGCACGCACTACCAATAAATCCAGCAGCACCAGTTACCAAATAGTTCATAGATTCTCCTAATATCAATCCGTATAATTTTCTTTGATCCATTCCTTTGCAATAAACAGATCGATCTTTTTATGAATATCAATTGATTCGTCAATCTCGTAATAGGCAATTTTATCACCCATGAAGCCCCACGGCTGTTGGCCTTGAAAATTCTTTTCTAGCATCATTCTTGTATTTAAGACCCAGAAATTATGTGAGAGGAAATAGCACTTCGGTAAATCTTGACGATTAGTAGAAATCTGCCCTTTACTGTTCTTTTCATACATCTGCAGATATCCATTATCGTCAACAGTCTTTGCTCGTAGGGGATGATGATCATTATCTTCATAGACAGGAACAATTGCGCTAATGCTCATATCTTTTTTCATCATTTCTACGCAATCATCAATCCATTCAGGTTTAACGGTAACATTATTTGCCAGTAAGACAACCAAAATCTCGCCCAAATCTTCTTGTCGTGAAATTTCAGCAACTGCGTGTCTAATAACATCAACATGCTGCGCCGTAGGTGCACCAAGATAATCAGGCCTCAAAATGCGCGAGTATCCTTCTTTCTCCGCGGCGTCAAGTATTTTCACATCGTCACTGCTACAATAAAAAGAGTCAATGCTAGTAGCCATCTTTCCCGCATGCGCAGGGTAGTACATAACGGGATGTCCAAGAATATCCAAAATATTCTTATCCTTTAAAGTGTTGTTTCCACGACCTGTTAACAATGCAATAGTTTTCATAAAATACCTCATTTCTTTGTTATGGTTTTTATAAATGATGCATTCGCCATGAACTTTCACGTTTTAGGAATGCAGCCATATACAAATATATCAATCACACGATCTAAGGATACCGCAATTGCTATATCCTTTTCCTGCTTAAATACCCGATCCTGAGTAAAATTTTTCGGCTGTGTAAAATGTCCCGAAGCTGCATCACAGCCTATCAAATAGATTCTACTCGGATTCGAGAACAGTGCAATTTGCATTGCAGGCAATAATCTAAGCCCTCTCCTTTGTGAGAATCCAAGTCAACGCGTTCCTAAGTTCCTCTACGTTCTTTGGTATAAAAATCTTATCCTTTCGGCTATATGCCTTTCTAATCCGATCAATTTGTTTCTCATAATTATTCGGGTCTTCCAAGTCATGATAACTGTAAAAAAGACGATAAGCAAAAATCAAATATGGTTCTTTATTTGCTAATATTTTCGGAGAAAACTGAGCATTCGAACAATCGCCAATAAGAATATGCTCATTCGTTATATTGGACAAACACTCCAATTCCCACATATTATCGCCATAATCTACCAAGACCTCATTATATTTTCTTCTACTTCGGGGGTGTATTCTCACTAACGAATCCTCGACTAAGTCAAGATCCATTAATAGTTTTTCTGGAGACAAGCCATTGTACTTAGGATATTCTTCGAAGGGACGTTCCAGAAAAATGACCCTTTTTTGTGAAATCATTGATTGCGCGTTAAAAGCGAACAATCTGCAAACGGCAGGAAAAGCCGGGTTTTGTTCATTCCATTTTGGAAGTTGAATAGTCTTCTCTGCAACCTTTGATTGACACATTTCCGCATTGTTTACAAAGAAAGCCTTCGGATGAATAGTCGATAGCCCTCTATTAAAAATGCTCAAAATTTTTTGTTTACGTCCTCTACATAAGTCTTGCCAAAAATTTTTATAGTAGTATGGGTAACCATCTTCATATATCCAAACAGACGCACTTTTATAAAATTGGCACATCAACAATCCAAAAGGCATTTCATCCGCAATAAAAACTTGATCATAGTTTTTTTCAAGAAAGTCATAAGAGTCAATTTGATATTTCTTAATTTTCTTCTCCGACGAAATCAAAATACTATCACGACATTCCTTGATAAAAGCATCTCCGCTCTGTGGATCTATCAGATAAACACTTTCAAAAGTATGTTCAGCTATTACCCTATCGTATACTTTTTTTGCATCTCTAAATCTAGCAACAATAAACAAATCCGAAGCCAGCCTTGTGCCTTGAACGTCATTGAGTGTCAGATTCATTACATTGAATAACTGATATGGCGTATTGCAAACAAAAAGCGACCTCATATTTTACACACCTTCACTTTCTTCAAGACAGCTAATACTTCTTTATTGTACAATAGTACGATAAGAACAAGTAGAAGCAGTTGAAGCACATACTGTATTTTGGAATTACATAGTAGCAGAATTAGCGTCTGAAAAAGCAATATACTATACGTCAAAGCATCACGCACTACTCGTATTTGAAAATTCATCTGTTGTTTCACATAAAACAATCTAACAATCATAACCACCGCATTCGAGATCATTGTAGCTACCGCACCACCAATAACTCCGAATGAAAAGATTAATACTGCATTTAGTATCGTGTTTACAATTGCTCCAATAAAAGTTGTTTTTGAAATGATATCCGTTCGCTTTTGAGCAGCAAAAACACCACCGCAAAAGCCAGCCGCCGCGCTGAAAGCCACGGCTATAGAAAAAAACGGAATCATTGACCAAGCTTCATAAAAATCTTTTTTGAATAGTAGTGCTGACAATACTTTTGTAAACATTATCATTGCAGATGCCGCTATAGCCATAATAAATCCATATAAATTATATGTTCGAACAAAAAAGCCGTCAGCATCTTCCTTATTGTATTTTTTTACTGCAGACAGAACCCATGCTTGCTCAAATAAATTCTGTATCGTTGATAAAACTGTTGGTAACTTGTACGCTACCGAGATCAATCCATTCGCAGCAATCCCACACATATACAAAACCATATACTTGTCTAGGGAATTGTTCACCCACCAGCTAATTGAGTTAACCATCAGTCCCGTGCCATATTTTCGCATTTCTTTATCAAGGTTATAGTCCTTGGTTGCCGTATGTATCGAATGAAAAATATTAGTAACATAGACATAATAAATAATTGACATACTGGTTCCTAGAATTGTTGCCCAAAAATATCCTACGATACCAAATTTCATCCACACGAGAAATATAATGTTTAGAAGAATTGTGCCAAAGCTTGAAATGATGCTGGCAAGTGATATATCCTTAATCCTTTCTTGACCTCTTGCGACACCAGATAGCCATGAATTGAGTACTGTAACAACATACACTAAAACAAAAAGTATCTTATAAGCATTCAATTCTGGAACGGTATTCGTAATTACATTAACAGCAAACAAAAATAGAAAGGCAACAATAGATATGACTACATATTTCGCACTAATTGAAATTACAGAATCTTTATCTTTATTTCGTTCAAGCAAAAATCTAATCACACTGTCAGAAACACAAATAGATAGTATCGGATAAAGAAGTGATATAGTGGTGCTGTATAAATCGAACGTGCCATATTCCTCCGTCGACAAGACCCCTGTGTACAACGGAAGCAGGAAGAAAGATAAAAATTTCGTAGCAAAGTTGCTAATTGTAAGGATTCCAATATTTTTTATCAGATACTTATAATCATTCATTGATCCATCCACCAGTATGTCTGCATCTTACTTTGTTTCACTATTAAAGAATTCCAATGTCTTTTCGATTACCTTGTTCAGGTCATCACTTTTTATGTTATAGTACATAGGCAGCCTAACCAGACGATCGCTATCTGCAGTTGTATTTTCATCCACGCCATCAAAACGACCGAATTTAAGGCCTGCCGGGGCACTATGTAGAGGAACATAATGGAACACACACAAGATATCATTTTCTTTCATGAATTTGATATATGCCTGTCTAATTTCCAAGTTCTTCGTCTTCAAGTAAAACATATGCGCGTTGTGGACGCAGCCCTCTGGAATAATGGGTAGCTGTACTATTCCTTTTTCCTCCAGTGGCTTAAAGGCGGTGTAATATTTATTCCATGTTTCAAGTCGATTCTCATTGATTTGATCTGCCACTTCGAGTTGTGCCCAAAGATATGCAGCGTTCAAATCACTCTGAAGATAACTGTCACCGAAATCTACCCAATTATATTTAGCGACCTGTCCGCGGAAAAATTGCGAGCGATTCGTTCCTTTTTCACGCAAAATTTCTGCTTTTTCAATATAGGCAGCATTGTTAATTACAATTGCGCCACCTTCACCCATAGAATAGTTTTTTGTTTCATGGAAAGAATAGCAACCAAAATCGCCGATTGTACCCAAAGCTTTTCCCTTGTAAGTACTCATAACACCCTGCGCGGCATCTTCCACAACCATCAAGTGATGTCTTTTGGCAATGTCCATGATTGTGTCCATTTCACAGGCGACACCAGCATAGTGAACCGGACAAATCACCTTTGTTTTATCCGTAATGGCAGCCTCAATTTTTGTTTCATCAATATTCATTGTGTCCGGTCGAACATCTACGAAAACAAGTGTTGCTCCTGCTAAGACAAAAGAATTTGCTGTACTTGAAAAGGTAAAACTCGGAAGAATAACTTCATCACCAGGTTTAATATCACACAACAAAGCTGCCATATCAAGCGCAGTTGAGCCACTTGTAGTAAGCATTACTTTCTTTGCGTTAAAACGTTTTTCAAGCCATTCATTGCATTTTTTTGTAAACGGACCATCACCACAAATCTTATGGTTGTTAACTGCCTCCTGCATATACTTGAATTCTGTACCAACAAACGGCGGAACATTGAAGTGAATCATTTTTTTACCTCCATAATTTTTGTTACTTTTCTTAGCATCTTCTTAAAAACCGAACACAAAATCCCAATATATATTTCTGTTTTGGTAAAGAAAATCCCCATCGAATCGTCAAACCCACTCAAATCATAAGAACATGGTTTCTTTTTTATAATATACGTATAATACAGTTCCGAAACGAATGCTTCATAATCCTTCTTTACAGCCTTGAAAGTTCTAGCTGTTATGTCTCCATCGATAAACAAGTTAAGTGCTATTGTGACCTCTTCAACTGCAAAAGCTCTAAACAAGTCATACTTGCCCTTCTTGCTTTCATCTGTATCGATGTCCTTTGAAAACACAAAATTTTCTATTAAGTATTTTTTCTTTTTTCGTTCCGATAACAAGATACAAGAGTGGGGTGAAATTTTATCAATTCGAACATCATCTGGAATCTTTTCATAATCACTTTTCCAGATTCCAACACCAGTTGTCCATGAAACATAGCGCTTCAGTGTCCCAACAAACGAATCAAAGTCATTTAGAATGTATTCATCATTTTTAAAAACGCCATTTCCAAAATAAATAACTGGTTTATCATCTAAGTTTTCCAAAACGATGTTAAGCATATTCTTTAATGAGCCATCTTGGAAGATTCCCCTATGATTCACAAACTTCAAATAAATGCCTGACGCTAATTTTAAAGCCTCCAATTGATTATGGAACATATAGGCATCAGTTTTTTTATAGATAAGATTATCATGCTTTTCAGCATATTCCTGCATCATCATATCGAACTGATGATTATTACCGTTATTTGTTACGATTACTTCGAACAAATTATTCTCCACATCTTGATCATAAATGCTATCCAGTACTGGAAAAACCCATTCAATGACTCCATTTGTTGGTAAACACAGGGAAATTACTGGGGGCATTTTATTTCACTTCCTTATCAAACTTCTTTTCGTTCTTTCGAGGAAACCACTTGAACTGTTCTACACACGTCAAATCCGTATATAACTCATCAATATGCTCTTTAATCATTTCATCTGTCAATCTACTGTAATCAATTTTCAACAATTCTTCTACTATTTCAGGCTCAAAACGATACCTAATTACTTTTGCTGGAACACCACCAACAATTGCATACGGCGGCACATCCTTTGTTACTACTGCACCTGCCGCAACCACCGCCCCTTGCCCGATATGAACCCCCGACATAATAGTTGCACCGTAACCAAGCCAAACATCATCATCTATAACAATATTTCCTTTTGATATAGCATCACAATAATCCGAATTCACTAGTAATTTTCTGAATGGATATGTTGATATACTTGTTGTTTTATGATCAAGTCCTAGTAAAAAAACAACATTTTCCGCAATCGAGCAAAAACTTCCAATTACTAATCGTGCATTTCCTGTGTCACTTAACACCTTCAAAGGACCATAACTATATTGTCCTACCGTAACTTGTAAATCATTGAATATATTTTTTGCAACTGTCGAATTATTAAAGTTTTTCTTTTTCCATTTTATTTTGAACACTATTAACTTTAATACTCCAATAAGTTTCATCATCTTCTGCCTTTCACTATAACGATTGGATATTCCATATCAAATAACGTGACGCAACCAAGCTCTTCTGCAAGAAATCGAGCCAAATACTTTGGATTCCATTCACCTTCAAATATGTTGTGAAATAATATTTTTCAGATTGTAATGCGCATTTTAATTGTTTCATTCTTTTTGCAACAGGTTCTGATTTGTAAGGATGATTATGAATAAATTTAGTTTCCATTAGAACTCCTTCAGAATATCCCACATTCCGCAGGCGCTCTCCTAAAATCTCTTCTTCCCGATATAAAAAAATATTTTCATCAAAAAAATCCGCTTCAACAATCGCTTCTGCCTTTACCATGAAGAAACTGCCTGGTAAAAAACTTTGTTCAGCAATTCCGTCTGTAATTGCTATTCGATTCTGATTTTTTCTATCCAATGAAGTTTCCGATAAAAAAATTCTGAAGAGCACTCTGTGAAAATCCAATTTTCCATATCGTAATGGTACAGGATCTTTATCAATATTCAGCATAACAGGAGCCAATGCACCATACTCATTTTTCTCTTCTAATTTTTGAGCTAGGGTTAAAACCGTTTCTTCTGTAACAATAACATCTGAATTTGAAACGATAATTTCTTTGCATCCTCTATCAAGTAACCATCGAATGCCAATATTGTTTCCTTTTGAATAGCCAAGATTTTCTTTTTCTAAAATCACATTGATTCCTTCTTTTGGAAGTTCTTCCAATTCTCTGCATTCCTCTTGTCTACTATCATTATTCACGATAACGATTTCAGAAATCGACTCGAAATTTCGATATTTTCGTGCTATTGCTATCGTTTCTTCGTTTGAATGATATCCTACAAGTACAACACCAATTTTCATTTAATCACCTCATTCCTATTAACAGACATGAATAGAATGCCACTCATTATTTACAATAGAATCCAAGATTATATTTTCACTCATATCTATCAATGACAACATTATTCCTGTTAAATAATTTTTCTCTCCTATTTTTTATAAGAACTCGACAAACAAAGAAAACACAGCACCAATACAAAAAATTCACTGGAAAAACTGTTGTATACGGAATTCCAATTTGTGCAATACTAAACGAAGTTATATATACAAACGCAATATAACTATACTTATCTTCACTTGTTCTTGAAGCCCTATACGCCATTTTTATAATCCAAATTTTAAATCCGACATATGCTACAAAAAAAAGCATTCCAAAATAATTTAAGATCTGATTATAAAAATTTTCGCTAAAATAGAATTTCCTTGTGCCAAAAGCATATACATCGGCCGCTGTATCTTCAATATATGGAATAAGCATTCCTAAATGCTGAGAGGCACTTTCTTGTTTGGCTCCTAATATACTGATAATTGTATCTTCAAAAGTAACCGCACCTATAACCGCACACATTAGAGCCAAACAAACCAAATTGAACATTCTCTTCTTCTTACAATACTTCTTTAAGAAAAGAATTCCTACTATTCCCAATGCCAAAAAACCTGCAAAGCTAATTGTCATAATCAGGAGAACTATACAAATAGCTAGTAGAATATAATCCTTTGTTTTTCCATGTTCCTTTATAATATTATAAAGAATATACGCAATTGGAAGCATCAGATAAATTGCGAACGCATTGGGATCATCGTAACCGCCTCCAAAACGAACCATTCCTCCTCTATATGCCAATGCCGGAAGACGTCCTTGCAATATATATAATCCACATTGAACAGCTGAGTACACTACATGGAATATAAAAATCACCTTATTTATTTGCAGGAATCTCACTTGAAAGCCGTCTGTCATTCTTATTGTCAACATCGGATATGCAGCCCATATCATCAATACCCATTTTGCAAAAAATTCAATATCTTTTACAATCACTGCTTTTACAAAAATGATTATTGATACTGCCATCAATAAAATTGTTAATTTTTTATAAGACGACTTTATTTTAAATCCATTTAATACTACATACATTCCAAGAAACACAACAATAATTATATATTTCCCGATTTTCCATATTGTTGGTGTGTCATAATATGTGGGACTTGTAAGTGTAGAATTATAACGAAAGGCATATCGATACCATAGATAAATATTTAAAAAGAAATATTCTATTAAAAACAACTTCTGATTTTTATTTAGTCTGTATTTTTTCATAGTAGCGTTTTCAATTTCTCTGCTGATTCTTTCCAGCTATATTTTTTCAGATTACTATTTACTTCTTGCCTATTTAACGGCATCTGTAACCGTACCTGATAATCCCGTGGATTCAAATACTCTGCATTTTCGCCATAAATCTCATGCATACACGGTGTATCTGACACAACAATTCTAGGTGCTCCACAAGCAACTGCTTCCAACGGTGGAATGCCAAATCCCTCATACAAAGTCGGAAACAGAAAGGCTTTGCAGTTTGCCATCAGAGTCTTTGCATCTTCATCACTGACATATCCAAGAAAACGGATATTAGGCAGTTCCGCAAAACCCTCCGCTTCCGCAGCGCCTTTCAGCTTTCCACCTCCAGCAATTGCAAACTGTTCATCTGGATTATTCTTAGCGGCGTATAAAATCCATTTGAAATTCTTGTTCGCTGCAAGAGTTGACATCGAAAAATAGTAAGAACCTTTTGCAAGCTGCGGGTAGCGCTCAAATGTATCCGAAGCCGCCTTGATTCGGTTCATATGTTGCCATGCATTGTAAATAACGGTGATTCGCTCTGAGGCAATTTTGTAATATTTGATTATTTCCGATTTTGAAAATTCAGATACTGTCACGATTTTCATAGAGGAATGTGCTGCGCACCAGTAATTCAAACGATGCCACAGAGCGGAAATACGGTCCCTCTTTGAAGTAAAGAATCGCGGGTTTGCCTTATAACTTACATCGTGAATCGTGATAATCCCATGCGGGTAAAACAACGGCAGAATGTTCGTAACGCAAATACATTGCATTTTGTGCATTCGCACATAGCGTGCAAAATCAATCTGTTGCCAAAGCACTCCATGTTTTTTTCCGTATCTCACAACTTTGATATTTTTTAGATCCGGTATATTTTCAAAACTCTCCGGAACCAGAATTTCTAAGGTATTTTTCAAAACGATCTTATCAAGTTCCATCGTAATCTCATACGCATACCGCTGGATTCCGGTGATTTTCTGGGTCAAAAACAACCCATCTATTACATAGGCTTCCATATTCCTCCTACATTACATTTCCGCAATCAGATCCCAAATGGCACGTTTCAGTCCATCATACATAAAATGTTCTTCCACTCTCCGCTTTGCTGCTTTGCCATATTTCTCTCGCAGTTCTGGATCATTCGCAAGCTTTGTCAATGCATCTGCATAAGCCTGTACATCTCCATTCGAGCACTCGATACCCGTTACGCCAGCCAGATTGACATAGTTCACTCCGCTGCCTGGAATTGTAAAGGTGACTGCTGGCTTGGCAAAATACATACCCTCTGCAAGGGCAATGCCAAATGCTTCGTTTTTGGTAATGGACGGGAAGCAGAAAATATCACAAGCCAGATAATAGGCGATCATGTCCTCATCGCTTACACGACCAAGGAATTGGATTTTGTTGTCGTCCTTTGCTTCTTCCTTCAGCGCTTGTGTCAGCTCACCCTTTCCGCCGATATGAATGCGAAAACGATCATCCAAGAGTTTGCTTGCCTTTACAAGATAGGTGAAACCTTTGTACGGGACATGCCGTCCTACACCAAAACAGAGGATTTTTCCCTCATTTTCCTTCCGAATTAGCTCTGCCTTTTTGTAGATCGTAGCAGTAGGGGTCAACCGCTCCATCCGAATGCAATTGGGGATAACTTCACACTTTGCGCGGTACTGGCTCAAATATGGGCTGCCATCCACATAATTCGGACTGGTTGCTATTACCTTGTCCGCCCGTTCCAATAAATGCAGCGTTTGACCATGGAACAGCTTTCCAAGAACTTTTTGCTTTGTAATGTCCAAATGCCAGTACAATATAAATTTTGTGTTTTTCGGGAGCATTGGCAGTAAGAAGCTCGAAACAAAGGGATTCGGATAATGCAAAATTACAATATCCGGGGCAAAGTCTTGCAGCACCTTTTTTAATTCATGTGGATAGGTGAACGACAACGACTGCGATGCCACTTTTGCAAAGCAACCGCATCGGATCACTTCCACGCCATCCACAGAATCGTGCACGGTCTCTTTGCGATGACATAGATAGTCGCCATCTTGTGCATCCTCGTTAAAGCAAATCATCTTCTGCTCAATTTCCTTATCGTCAAGCAGAGAATCGGCAATGTCTCTTGCAACCTGCTCAATGCCGCCAATATGCGGATACTGGTAGTTGGATATCTGTAAAATCTTTTTCATGGTTTCTTTACTGCGCCCCCTGCTTCTTCAAAACCGACCCGATGGTCTTAAACAGAATCTTGATATCCAACCACAGTGATGCATTATGGACATAATACATTTCCATTTTCTGCCGTTCGCCGCTTTGGTAGGTCGCATTATTTCGCGCATAAGCCTGCCAGTATCCGGTAACACCCGGCTTTACAGCCAGAAGTACATCGTGGGTGTCTTCATAGTAGGTCTGAATTTCCGACTCGATCAGTGGGCGAGGGCCTACCAGACTCATATCATTGCAGATCACATTAAAAAGCTGTGGCAATTCGTCCAGACTGGTTTTCCGCAAAAAATTTCCGATCCTAGTTATGCGCGGGTCGTTGTCAATCTTGAACTCTGTGTAATATTGCTTTGCCTGTTCTGGCGTAAGCAAATCAATCATTTTGTCGGCATTCATGTACATACTACGGAATTTCCACATCTTAAAAGGCTTTCCGTTTTTACCAATTCTGACATGCCCATAGAAAACTTTTCCCGGGTCATCCACATAGACCAGAATCGAAAGAACCAGCAGCAACGGCGAAATCAAAATAAGTAAAACCAGCGACGTTATTATGTCAAAAAGCCTTTTTATAAAGAGGTACGCTTTTGTACTGAACTCATTTTGGGGTTTGTTCTCCGCACAACAATTTTCGCGGGGTAATTCAGTATTCTTTACGGTCATAATTCCATCCTATAAAATTTTTTAGCACCGAACCTTAATTAGCTCTGCGTCACCAACAACCAAGCATCTGCCCAGTCCTGCTGGTAAAAACAGCGTTTCACCTTTACTGAATCGCATCGGTTTCCGCTCTGCGTCCATCGTCTGCACTTCGCCGTAGCCATCCAGGCACATCAGCACCTGAAAAGAGGTATCCATTACAGAAAAGGCAAAGCCCTTCGTAACCTGAATCCGCTCTGTTTCAAAATATTTGCAGCGGCAAAGCAACTCACGAGAGCAGCCGGAATAGTATTTCACGATTCTGGGTTTCTGACTCACATCTGGCGCGACATTCATATCCATGACCTGAACAGCCTTGTCAAAGTGCAACTCACGCTTTTTGCCGTTCTTATCCACACGGTCATAGTCGTAGACACGGTAGGTCACGTTCGAGCTTTCCTGAATTTCAGCCACCAGAATGCCTTTTCCAATGCCATGTACGGTTCCCGCCGGGACAAAATAGGTATCGCCTTTGTGAACTTCAACTTTTTGCAGATGCTTATCCAATGTTCCAGTTTCAACAGCTTTCCGAAGAATTTCCTCTGTCACCTTGTGCTGAAAGCCATAAATCAAGTGTGCACCTTCGTCAGCGTCCACAACGTACCACATCTCGGTCTTACCGTTGTCGCCTTCGTGCTCTCGTGCATATGCATCATCGGGATGAACCTGAACAGATAAATCTTTCTTGGCATCGATGAATTTCACCAATACAGGCAGTTCTCTGTTTTCCACCTTTGTGCCAAGATATTCTGGGTGAGCACTCAACACCTCTGCCAGTGTCTGTCCTTTATAGATTCCATTCGCCACATAGCTAGGGCCATCTGGATGTACAGAGCACTCCCATGTCTCCGCCAACGGGGTCAAATCGATTTGCTTTCCATATTCTTCTCGGAGTCGGGTGCCACCCCACAGGTAGTCCTTGCCAGTCGGAATCAATTTCATGATTTCCATAGCCATCACCCCTTAGTTCCTACACCATGGGGAATTTGATCTTATCAGCAACGCTAATCTCATCACCAAGCTGAACTTCGATCATGTCCAATGCAGTGATAGCCTCAACCGTGTGCTTGCAGCCTGCCGCAATGGTGATCACATCGCCTGTACGCAGCACCTGCTCCATGCCGTCAACGATTGCCCTGCCCTTACCAGAAACAACCGTCCAGACTTCCTCACGGTAGTTATGCATGTGGTAAGTCATGTGCTCACCCGCTCTCATGGAAATCTTAACTGTCATAGAGCCGGGCTGCACATCAATGACCGTGTAACTACCCCAAGACTTCTCAGCATACATTGCCTCGGTCTCGATCTTTTCCACATAGGGTTTCATGTAGCCGCTGCGCTCTTTATCGGAGATCAGGATGCCGTCGCCGCTGGCCGCAATGATCATATCCTTGCAGCCCATGCAAAGGATCGGGATATTCAGCTCGTTCACCACATTGGTGTTTTTGCAGGTTTCATCCAGAACAGCCTTGCCCTTGGTCTTGTCTGCCATGACCTCAGCCATCATGTTCCATGTGCCGACATCCTTCCAGTCGCCGCTATAACGCAGAACCTGAATGCTGGACTCCTTCTCAACCACAGCATAGTCAAAGCTAATTTTAGTCAATGTATCGTACTTATTGAACAGGTCACGGTAGTCCTCGAAGTCGATCATGCTATGCGCCTTGTCCAGCAGATAGTCAAGTTTGAATGCAAAGATGCCTGCATTCCACAATGCGCTCTGTGCTAGATACTTCTTGGCCGTTTCCACATCCGGCTTTTCCTTGAATTCTTTAACCTTGCTGACAATTTCGCCACTTTCAGGGATAACGTAACCATACTTCTCGCTGGGATAAGTCGGCTCAATGCCCATCAGGGTCAGATTTGCTCCACCCTGCTCTGCCAGCTCCTGCAGGGTTTTGACGGATTCATAATAGGTGTTGTCCACATACGGATCGACCGGGCAGACAACAACAGCCTCATTCTCTGCCACACCCAGTTCGTCGTGCAGATAGGCTGCGGCCAGTGCGATGGCCGGGAACGTATCGCGGCGGCAGGGCTCTACGCAGATAGAAGCCTTTTCCCCCAGCTGATTCTTGATAGCGCTTGCCTGCGATTTACTAGTCGCAATGGTGATTTTTGCATCTGCATCCACCGTAGCAATCTGGCGGTAGACACGCTGCACCATAGACTCATACTCGTCATTATTCTTAAATAGCTTGATAAACTGCTTGCTGCGCACATCGTTGGAAAGAGGCCAGAGCCGCTTGCCGGAACCTCCAGAAAGCAAAATAACATTCATTTTTATTTTCTCCCCTATTCCTTATTTCAAATACTCTTCCGCACTCTTGCAGATCTCCAGCTCAATCTTCTCTGCAGCTTCCTTGTTTTCCGCGCTGACAGAAATATAGGTCTTGAGCTTCGGCTCGGTACCGGAGGGGCGCACCACAATGGAGCAGTTATCTTCCAGCAGAAACTTGAGCACATCGGACTTGGGCAGGCCATCCAAACCAAGTGCGTAGTCCAGCAGCTTAACGACCTTCTTGCCGCCAAACTCCTTGATGTCGCCGCGGAATGCCTGCATAATGCTCTGCATCTTGGCAAAACCGGCGCTACCGTCGAATTCATAGCTGTGCAGGGTGTTCAGGCAGTATCCGTAAGCCTTGTACAACTCGTCCAGCTTGTCCAGCAGGCTGATGCCCTTAGTAGCATAATAGCTAAACATCTCGCAGATCATATAGGCACCGTCCACGCCATCCTTATCGCGGACGTAGGAGCCGGTCAGGTAGCCGTAGCTCTCCTCAAAGCCGAACACATAGCTGTCTGCCTTGCCCTGCTGTTCCAGTTTTCCAATCTGCTCACCGATGAACTTGAAGCCGGTCAGCACATTGATGGTGCGCAGGCCGTAATGGGTGGCGATCTGTTCGCCCATGTCCATGGTGACGATCGTCTTGACCATGACCGGGTCGGCAGGCATCTTGCCATGCTTTACGCGCTGGTTGCAAATATAGTCCAGCAGCAGCATACCCGTCTGGTTGCCGGTCAGCAGCTCGTACTCCCCTGCCTTGTTCTTGACGGCGATGCCCACACGGTCGCAGTCGGGGTCGGTTGCCAGCAGCAGGTCGGCATTGCACTTCTTGGCATACTCCATACCCAGCGCCATGGCTTCCTTGATCTCCGGGTTGGGGTACGGGCAGGTCGGGAAGTTTCCGTCCGGCTGCTCCTGCTCTTTGACCACGGTGATGTTGGTGTAGCCCATCTCCTTCAGAGTGCGGGTCACAGGCTTCAGACCGGTGCCGTTCAGCGGGCTGTACACGATAGCCACATTCTTATTGACCTCTTCGCCAAACAGAACAGACTGGCTCTTGACCTGCTCCACGAATGCAGTGTAGACCTCATCCGGGATGTACTGGATACTGCCGTTTGCCACGCCTGCTTCAAAATCGCTGGTCATGACGTCCGCAAAAATGTCCAGCTTCTCGATTTCAGCCAGAATTTCCGCAGCAACCTCGGTAGTGATCTGGCAGCCGTCTGCACCGTAGACCTTATAGCCGTTGTACTTGCTGGGGTTGTGAGAAGCCGTCACCATGACACCGGCAGAGGTGTGCAGATAACGAGTCGCAAAGGACACGGTAGGCACCGGCATCAGAACAGGCCAGATATTCACCTTGACGCCGTTGGCCGCGAACACACCCGCAGCCACCTTTGCAAACACATCGCTCTTGATGCGGCTGTCATAACCGATGATCACGGACGGCTCTGCAAAATTCTTCTTCAAGTAGTCCGCCAGACCCTGAGAAGCCTTTGCCACGGTATAGACGTTCATCCGGTTGGTTCCTGCGCCGATGACGCCGCGCAGACCGCCCGTGCCAAAGGCGAGGTCACGATAGAACGCGTCCTCGATTTTGGAATCATCCAATATTCTTAGTTCTGCCACTACATCGGCATCGGCGGTGGCATTTGCCAACCAGCGTTCATATTCTTTCTTGATATCCATAAATTATATTCCTTTCGAGCCTATTATCGGTTTTTAAGTAACTTCAGCAATGGTTATTCATTACGCTCCATGCCCCAAAAGGCACACCTTGATTGTTTTAAAAATAATCTTCCAATCCACCCAAAAGCTGCGCTCTTTGACATATTTCACATCCAGATCCATCCACTCTTCAAAGGAGAGGTCGTAGCGGTGCGGAGCAATCTGCCAATAACAGCTCAAGCCGGGAGTTACATAAAGGCGCTGCTTTTCGTAGTCGCCGTACTGCTCTACCTCACGGGGAAGTGCAGGGCGGGGGCCAACTATGCTCATATCACCCTTCAGGATATTCCATAGCTGCGGCAGTTCATCAATGCTGGTCTTGCGGATAAATTTACCCACACGAGTAATGCGCGGATCATCCTTGATTTTGAACACAGGGCCATCCATCTCGTTTTGATCCAGCAGGTCGTCTAGTTTTGCCTCTGCATTGGGGCACATGGAGCGGAATTTGTAAAACTTGAAGGGTTTTCCGTTGCAGCCAATACGCTCCTGCGAGAAAATTGGGCCAGCTGATGGATCATCTACCACAATAGCAATCGCTGTAATCAACATGACCGGTGACAGCACTACCAGCGTCACCGACGACAGAACAATATCCTGCGCACGGCGGACAAACCAGTACAGCCGATGGGCGTGCAGATTCTCTTTTCGGTCAATTTCAACTTTCTTCTCAATTCCGGTCGTATTCGTAGCCATTTTTCCTCACATAAATCCTTGTCTATACGTTTCTTATCGTTATTCGTTTTAAAGTAATCCCTTTAGCTCACACCGTTCCCGCAAGCACCTTCCTTTTAGATAGCTGTTTCTCTTTTCCCAAGACGTACAGACCGTTTACCTCCTGATTTCCAGGTAAACAAAAGCCCTCGGACGACGGTTTCGCCAAAGGTCATTTCAAATGCAATGTGACCGCAGCAAGAACCAGAACATCACACTGCAGCTCAAGCTCCACACGCACAGTACTATCGGAGTGCAAATTTTTACATTTTTGTAAAACCCTAACAAGCCCACTTCATTTTCACCTTTGCGCATCATGCCAGCAAGGTAAACAGCAGTGGGCTTTTTATTGTGGTCTATCATTTGGTTTTCCGTATGATTTATCACATTATTGTTCGCAAACAGACACAAGCCCACATGATTCACCTCCTTACCCGCAATCAAGGCGTATCTCCCATCCCAAAACGGAGGATACCAGTTCTTCTACGTGGCCGTCTGAATTCTCTTATTATTCTATCATGGTTACATCTGGGAATCAATAGAAATCCGAGGAATTGTATCCACCTATGTTTTAGAAAAAATTTCGACTCAACCTAATCTTTTCCACACATTGCCCAGTTTCGCCTGAAAATACCAGATGAAATCACTGGCAGAAAAATGTGTGGTCATATAGTTGTCCATAGCACGCTGGATGGCACGGTCAGGTGAGATAGCAGTTTCAATGCAACGACAATCGTTAAATAGAGCGCCCCTTCGCACTAAAAAACTGGTTCATACCGTTGCATTGGTCATGGGTTCAGACTAGACGTATCGCATTACACTATATAATTTTTACTCTCTCCCCCGATTCCCCTATTATATATAGGTATAATTAACCATCAATGCAGCGCACCACCTGATTTGTGCTCTTTTGCATAGGTCAGGTTATTTTTTGCGCTAAAAAGGCCCCCGCCGATCACATTTCTGTGAAAGACAGAGGCCTTCTGCTGCTAGATTCAATTCGGTCTGGGGAGATGGAACAACTATCTCATTCTACCGGGTCAGCGTCCCCTTCCAGATTTTTAACTACCCCCGGAGTGCCTGATGCGGCGTTTTCCTGCTGCATTCTGGCGCATACCGCTTCGTAAATATAGGCGTTTACGCTTTGCCCCGCCTGTTTCGCTGCCTGCTGGATAGTCGCTTTTTCTCCTTTGGGCACTGATAGCTCCAAACGGTCATAATTATTTTTCACATATTTATGAACTGCACGCTGTTGTGCTGCACTCGTCTTTGCCATTGATTTTTCCTCCAGTACATTATAGTGTTTATTATAGCATCCGCTGCCTATTCTCGTGAATATACATTTTGCACAAATTTGCTCCTAAATCGTTGTACAACATTCCATCTTGATATATTCCCGTGAATAGTTTATGCTTATACCATCGGGAACACCGGTTCTCACATCCGACCATTCACCAATGATTTGAAGAGAGGTACACACATGAGCATCAACGTTTTACTGACCCTTGTCGAGCAGTACAAGGAGGCCGCCCAACTGATCGAGGCCGCACAGGCTGAACAGGAACAGCTGAAGATCCAGATCCGCGAGGCACTGGCTGAGCGCTCCACCAACTATCTGGAAGTAGGCTGCCACAAAATTCGTCTGTCTGATTTCTCCAGCACCCGACTGGACAGCAAAGCCATCAAGGCTGGCAGGACATCCAGATGGGCGAACGTTTGGCGTGGGCTGATATGTTCGGCACCGGAAGCGGAAGCAAGGCACCGGGCAGCAGCGAGACCGGAGCGCCCAGACCACCCAAGGCCAAGAGCAGTACCCGGCGGTGGATTTGCCCCAAGTGTGGAACCATCATCCGGAGCACCAAAGAAGTTCGCGTCATCTGTGCCGACTGCATGGAGATGTTTGTGAAGGCCGACTGAATCATAGCAGGACAGAGAGCGAGGGCACGAGTGAGAGTAGTGCCGCAAGTAAAACAATAGGAGGTACCCCATGGATACTTATAGAATCGCCATCGACACCTTTATTGCTGAGGCGTTCGAGTGCAGAGCCAGCGTGTGCGCTATCTTCACCGGGACAGACATCGCCTTCCAGCACGTCCAACTGCACACCCGCCGGGACAAATCAGAGCTGCATCTTATGGCTGGAAGTACGGTGCTTTCTGTACCGCTTGCCAGCATCCTGAGCATCGAGAAGCTTGTATTCCCGGATATTCAGACCGTCGAGTACGAGATCAGCACCAAAGAGGGCGGAACCATCACCGTTGACGTTTTCTAAAAGTGCACTTATAAAAAACAGACTCGTTTACTGAGTTTGGCCGCTTCATATTATCAAAAACAGGAGACTTACAAATGAGTGAAGTTATTACAAAAACCTTGACCGCCCACGAGTTTTTTACCTTTCTTGGGCACTTTGATTACATTACTTTCTACACAATCTGTCTACACCCAGAGATGCGAATGGACTACACCTGCCGAACAACCGATCTTCTGTTAACCACTGATGAAGATTGGTCTAGCATTCTCCACACTAAACCATCTTCGGCTGCAAATATTTCAATCCACGGCTCTGCCTATGTCTGTACGGTTGTATTGCACGATGGGCTCTGCACATCCGCATCTGCCTACCAGTGGTCCCCCGATGGAGAACCCATTCAGATGGATTTGTTCAACGAAGTCTCATAAAAAATAGGGTACACCCCACTTTGTAACTGAAACATCGTCTATACCTTGAAATTTAGGGTCGATTTGCGCATTGTTTTCAATGATTTTGGGCAAGTCTGACCCTATTTTTCTATCATCCAGTGAGGTACATCTTATGAAGGTCGCATATGTCCGCGTCAGCACCGAAGAGCAGAACGAAGCCCGCCAGATCGAAGCGCTCAAGAAGCACAGTATCGAGAAGTGGTTCACCGAAAAAATCAGCGGCAAGAGTATGGACAGGCCCCAGCTCCAAGCCATGCTCGACTACGTGCGCGAAGGGGATACCGTCTACATCCATGACTTCAGCCGTCTTGCACGAAGTACCAAGGACCTGCTTGAGATTGTGGAGCGTTTACAGGCCAAAGGTGTGCATCTGGTCAGCAACAAAGAGAACCTCGACACCGGAACCCCTACCGGAAAGCTGATGTTGACCATGATTGCGGCCATCAACGAGTTTGAGCGCCAAAATCTGCTGGACCGCCAGCGGGAGGGTATCGCTATCGCCAAGCGGAATGGGGTCTATAAGGGACGCAAGAAGGTCGCTCTACCCGATAACTTTGCTGTGCTGTATGCCCGGTATACCCGCCGGGAACTCAACAAAGGGCAACTGGCCGAGACCCTTCATGTCACCCGCCCAACACTGGAACGGATGATTCGAGAGCATTTATCAGCACAAAACCCAGAAAATTCTTAAAAGTGCACTTGTAAATCCGATTAGTTGGACATCAAGTGTGATATTCTTCAGTCAGTCCAAAGAAACACACGATAGTACAGGAGGATTTCACTATGAGTCACAAACACGACCCTTTTCTTGACTATGCCATGTACAGCTCTATTCAGAGCGACCGGGAACATGGACGACCGCTTGGCTGTGGATGGATTATGCTGCTGATGTGGGGAGGTATCATTTTGTATGTTATCTGTGCGATTGGCGCCGCTTTCATGAATTAAGCGTATTCCAGCGCAAGAGGTGGATTTATGAATATTCAGTGGCTTTCCCTTAATCTATCGGCCAATTGAGCCTAAAGAGCAACATCTGCTTCGTTCAAGCCGGTCACATTGACAGCGCTGTAATTTTCTACGCCAAGCAGGTAGTCTGTCGATACGGAAAACAGTCGTGCGAGGTCAACCAGACTGGGCGGGGATGGCATAGAAAGCCCTTGTTCCCATGAATTGATACCGTTTCGTGTCATATTCATTTTGCGCGCAAGTTCGGCCTGTGTCCATCCACGGGCTTCTCGCAAGGCTTTGATACGGTCTGCTGTCATATTACCGCCCCCCTTTTTATGTCAAGTATAGCCACCTATCCGGGCGAGTCTTTATCATTTAGGCTCCACTACTTGACATTTTGATAAAAGCGTAGTAACTTCAGAGCAGAAAATCAGTAAAATTGTTGAGAAACGGCATAATCTTTCAAAATAGTCTCATCAGGAGGAAATTGTTATGAGTGGAGCTGTATCGTTCGTTTTGGGTTTGCTGGGGCTGGGTGCGTCTGGCGCGGTGAGTGCTGGGCAGAACGCAAAAATCAAGAAGGCAGACTATCAGTATGGCGAGGAGCACGGCCTCCATGGCACCTCTGAGGTCCTACAAATGCGGGAGCGAGTACGTAAAGAGTGGTGGAGTATCTGCGGCAAGACCTACAACGCATGTGAGCGGCCTGCATCGAGTTACGGTAATCTCAGCAGAACCCCGTGGTGCTATCTGAAAAAGCGCTGGTTCATTGACCACCTGAACAAAAAGGGCATTCCTTATGATGATCTGGTCGTGGACGATGTTACCGGCGTTACCTTTTACGAGAGCCAGAAAAGAACGTCCGAAGCGTATATGAGAAAGCTGCGGTGAGAGGTTTCTTATATCATGGCCAACAAGAAATACCCTCCACCAGAAAGCCGCGCAGCTAGCAAGCATGTTTTGGTCTACCCGAATTGGATGTCTGCGCAGCGATATCACGAATATCAAGAATCACGAGCACGTGCAGCGAGAGTCGAGCATGACAAATTAAAACAGGAAACCGATCGGCACAATGCCTTCGTCGAAAATGCTAAAAAACATGGCATCCCACTTTCTAAAAAGAAGAAGTAATTGTATAAAGCATCTCTCCGAAAAAGCTCTATTGTCTGACGCCACAGGAGGAGCAATATGGCCAACAAGCACTACACTGGCACTAACACTCCACAAATTAAACAGTTGTATCCAGAATGGCTCTATCCCGACTGGATGCCTTGGTGGGAATATCGTGAATACAAAGCCGCAAAATTTAATGAGCTTCAAGAAGAAAAAGCAAGTGCACACCGGCAAAAGTTAGAACGTGACCAGCAAGCCGAACGGCATAAAGCCTTTGAAGAAAATGCTAGAAGGCATAACATCCCGATTCCGAAGAAAAAGAAAGAGCCATGGGAGGACTAGTCCATTTCAGCATAGGAGGTAGATTTATGGCTGAAAATAATAAGTTCATCGTCAAAATTATCGACCACGATAATAATAACTCTATTCTACAAGAACTCGGTTATCAGACGAGAGAACGAGCTGAAGAGTTCAAACGAATTTCTGACCGTGCTTATGGTAAACTTTTAGGTAAAAACCAGACCAGAATCACGACTGAGCTTTTTGAGCTCTAACGCAGCATGTCCCAGGGCATGACATAAAACCGCCCTAATTTAATAACCAACCCCAACATAAAAGCCCTGCCGCTCAGACACGAGTAGCAGGGCTCCTTCTATTTTATACAGTATTCAGTCAGAAAGTGAACTTAAAAAGCCGCGTTTAATATCAGACAGCACACATCCCCGTCGGATTTTCGGCTCGATTATTGTTTTCACTGCTTTTGAGCATATCCATTTGCGTCGTGAAATACAACGGAATTATAGTACGCATCCCCTAAAATAAGGTATCCTTCCCCAGATTACATGGGAAAAGGGAAAGTCGGAAATGCCACCACCCGAAACAAGGTAGATGTATAAGGTCGTGATTTGCGACCTTTGGAGAACATGGAGGACAGCTCATTTTTGAGCGTAGCCACTTGTGTGCACAGAGAACATTTTTGTCCACCATCTACATCTGCTCAAAACTGCGCACATCTTTCTCTTGATGGGGTCAGTCTAAGCGACCTCACTCCAATTTAGGCCGTTGCCGGTGCGTACTGTTTGGCACAGTGTCGTGTATAGTGATTCTATCAGCGCGGAAAATTGCGCCTTGATCCGTTGAGTTCGTTTACCCGTTTGGTAAATGAGGTTGGAAGTCACACGTAGATACGTCTTGACCCACTTTCATCGACTACCAAGTTGGTAGTTGGTGAGAAGAATAGAATGAATACACGTGAATTTTATATGTACAATCTGCGTGGCGTTATGGAAATCTGCCGCTACAGCACCCAGCCCAAGGCAAACGCCTTTATAGACTGTATACCATAGCCAAGCACCCTGCCGCCACTCTCCTATCCCCTACTATACCCCTGCCAATTCACGCCGCCGCCGTGCCGCTGCGACACATTTCAGCACTTAACGACGCATTTGGACGCTTTTCGCCAGGTTTGGCATATTTTGCGTTACATTTATTTCGAACA
>ERZ791614.26-NODE-26-length-102001-cov-35.091823_pt1 | contig 102001 bp, 94 predicted proteins | sample MGYA00510274_ERZ791614 | MGnify/ENA primary metagenome ERZ791614 (study PRJEB30046, sample SAMN00715221) | human gut metagenome | study: EMG produced TPA metagenomics assembly of the A metagenome-wide association study of gut microbiota in type 2...
TCATCAAGATCGGCGCTCGCCGCGGCGACGCTGCTGAGATGGCAGTTCTGGAGCTGGTCTGATCTGCTCTGACTGTTTATAACAGTTTTTTAAGAGACTATCGTATTTTGTACGGTAGTCTCTTTTTTGCTTTCTCATTTTCAGGTGTTGGAATTGCGCCCGGCCCGTGGTATACTGACAATAGCATGTTTTCGGCCTTTGGCCGGACAAGTTTTCCATACAGAGGAGGCGCAGCGGTTGAAACATCCGAATCATTTTGGCCGGTGGTTGGCTTGCGTGCTGCTGTGCCTGCTTCTGGCAGGCTGCAGCATGCCCGGTGAACAGGTGCAGGTGGAGGAGCTTCTGCGTGCGCCCAAGCTTTCCGGCGATTACGGCGATGTGCAGACTGCCCTGAACGACTGGCTGGGGGAGAGCGCACAGCTCAAATATCCCATGCAGGGCGACCTGCTTTCGCCTTTCCTGCTGCAGGATCTGGACGGTGATGGCAGGCAGGATGCCGCCGTGCTTTACACCACCGCCCAAAGCTCCAACGTGTGCATTGCCATCCTGCAGAAGGATGATGCCGACATCTGGCATGTGCGCCAGAACGTAGAGGGCCTTGCAGACACGGTAGAGTCGGTGGGGCTGGCCCAGCTGCAGCCCGGCGATGCCACCCAACTGGTGGTGGGTTATACAGCGGCACAGGGCGACCATTATCTGGCTGTGTATTCCTACACCGACGGCGTGCTTTCCACGATCCTGGAGCAGCAGTACCAGCAGTATCTGGTGGAGGATATCACCGGCGGCGGCAATCAGGACCTGATCCTGATGTCTACGCTGGAGGACGGCGGCGTGCAGATCGAACTGCTGACCGTGGATAAAGAGGGCAGCTTCCAGCAGGTGGCTGTTATGGGCCTTTCCGCCAATCGGTTCGCCGGCTGCGCCTCGGTGGCGGCGGGTGTGGGTGCGGACGGCAGGCATTATCTGGTGCTGGATGGCTGGACCGGCATTTCCGGCAACAATCTGGCCAGCGTGCTGCTGCGTTTTGACGAGGACACGCAGCAGATGGTGCCTGCCGATCAGATCAGCACCGAAAAGCTTTACACCGCTTCCCTGCGCAATGTGCCCAGTCTGGTCAGTCAGGATCTGGACGGCGACGGCATCGTGGAGATTCCCACCCAGCCGGACGAAGCGGGCCTGCTGAACATGAGCCAGAGCCGCCGCATGGATTTTATCGTGTGGATGGACTATACCAGCCCGCACCCGGAAAAAAGCTTCGGGCTGCTGGACGAAGAGACCAACTGCTATATCGAGCTGCCCATGGAGTGGGAGGGCAACCTCAAACTGACCGACAGCGAACAATATGATGGCGCAGTGGAGCTGCGCACGGTGGACGAAGACCAGCTGGTAATGACCCTGCGTCTGGTGCGCACCACCTCCAGCCTGAAGGGCTGGACCCGCCTTGGCATCGTGGCATCCCGCCAGATGCAGGCGAAGCTTGCCCCGGATGTGGAGATCAGTGATAAAAATTACCGCCTGTCCAAGGCGCTGTATCTGCTCAACTAAAGAACGGAGGAACAGTTCATGGTACGAGTGCTTGTCGTTGAAGATGAAGCCAACATCCGCGAGATGATCGCGCTGAACCTGCGCCTTGCGGGCATGGAGGCTGTGGAGGCCGAAAGCGCCGAGGCGGCTCTGCCGCTGCTGGAGAAGAAGCCGGGCTGCGATGCGGCCATTCTGGATGTGATGCTGCCGGGCATGAACGGCTTCTCCCTGTGCGAGACCATCCGCCGCACCGATCAGAAGATCGGCATTATCATCCTCAGCGCCAAGGGACAGGAGCAGGACAAGATCCGCGGCCTTTCTATTGGTGCCGATGACTATATGACCAAGCCTTTCAGCGTAAGCGAACTGCTGGCCCGTGTGAAAGCGCTGTGCCGCCGCGTCGGCCGTACTGCAGGCGGGGACGAAAAAGAAAAGGAAAACCCGCTGGGGATGCTCACCAGCGGCGAATTTGTGCTGGACGAGAACCGCCGCGTGCTGCTCAAGGCAGGCCAGCCCATCGAGCTGACGCAGGTGGAATTCCAGATCATGGAGCTGTTCTTCCGCAACCCCGGCATTGCGCTGGTGCGCGAGAAGATCTTGAAGGGTGTCTGGGGCGAGAACTATTTTGGTGACGTGAAGATCGTGGATGTGAACATCCGCCGTCTGCGCATGAAGGTGGAGGATGAACCCAGCCATCCCACCCATATCCTTACTGTGTGGGGCTACGGCTACAGATGGGAAGAATGAGAAGCGGGATCACCCGCCGGTGGCTGCGGGGCAATCTGCTCATCACCGTGCTGCTGGTGCTGCTGGCCGAAACCATGTTCCTGTACAACTACACACGCAGCTATTATAACAGCGTGCAGCAGACCATGTACCGGCGGTTCTCTTCGGTGTCCGGCCAGCTGAAAATGTACACCGGCGATACGGTGCAGAGCACGGCGGCTACCCGCAGCGTGGCCCTGCGCCGCATGGTGGAGCAGTTTGCCGATAAGGACAAATACGAGTTCATGTTGCTGGACAGCTATGGCGGGGTCATTGCGTCCTCCAGCGGCACAAATGCGGACGGCATTGTGACCGGCATCGACTTTGAGCAGGCGCAGGAGGCTTCTGACGGCCTTGGTGTGGCGGTCTACCGCACCCAGTCCGGCGAGCTGGTGATGGCCACCTGCTATCTGGTGCCCTATGCCGCCGAGGATGTGGCGGCGATGCGTCTTGTCACCAGCCTGACCCTTGTGGGAGCGCAGATCAAGAATGCCATCGCGGTAAGTGTTGTGATCGCGGCGGTGATCCTTGCTTTCACCGTGATGTCCGGCCTGTACTTCATCCGCAGCATCGTGGTGCCGCTGGGACAGGTGGAGCGCACCGCAGCCAGCATCGCCCGGGGTGAGCTGGATGTGCGCCTGCCGGTCACCGGCAACGAGCACGACGAGGTGGACCGCCTGCGCGGCACCATCAACCAGATGGCCGAAGGGCTGGAAGAGACCGAGAAGATGAAGAACGAGTTCATCAGTTCCGTCTCTCACGAGCTGCGCACGCCGCTCACCTCCATCCGGGGCTGGGTGGAGACCCTGCGCACACTGGACGACCCGGCAGACGAGAACTACCGCAAGGGCCTTGAGATCATCAACAATGAGACGGGCCGCCTGTATAACATGGTGGAAGAGCTGCTGGATTTCAGCCGTCTGCAGAACGGCCGCATCCGTATGGACTGCCGCCCGCTGGACCTTGTGGCAGAGCTGACCGATGCGGTGCTGTTCTGTGAAGCACGCATCCAGCGCGAGGGCCTTGTGCTCAGCTACACCGAGCCGGAGGAGATGATCCCGGTCTATGCCGACCCGGACCGTCTGCGGCAGGTGTTCATCAACATCATGGACAATGCCATCAAGTACTCGGCCCCCGGCGGGCGCATCACGGTCAAGCTGTGGGCGGGCGAATACAAGGCTTTTGCGGAGATCATCGATCAGGGCCGCGGCATCCCGCCGGAAGACCTTGAGAATGTCAAGACCAAGTTCTACAAGGGCAGCAATTCGGTGCGGGGCAGCGGCATCGGCCTTGCGCTGGTGGATTCCATCATGACTGCACTGGACGGCACCATGGACATCAAGAGCACGCTGGGCCGCGGCACAGTGGTCACACTGGGCTTGCCGCTGTACCATAAGGCGTGAAGATTTTGTCACAATTCTGTGGTAAAATAACCGGGAAAAATATGATCCGATAGGAGAACCCAATGAATCAACCAAAAAAGGAACGTTTCAAGACCAGCGTCGGCGGGCAGGCGCTGATGGAAGGCATCATGATGCGCGGCCCGAAGCTCATTTGCTGCGCCGTGCGCAAGCCGGACGGCACCATTGAGACCAAGATCGACCCTGTGAAGAACCACGGCATCTGGACAAAGATCCCGCTGGTGCGCGGTGCCATCTCCATGATCGAAAGCCTGATCGTAGGCTACCGCTACATGATGTACTCGGCTCAGGTGAGCATGGGTGACGACTACGACCCCGAAGAGGAAGAGACTGCCTTTGAAAAATGGGTGGGCGACCACTTGGGCAAAAAGGCAGAGGACGCACTGCTGGCCTGTGCCGCCGTACTGGGCGGCCTGCTGGCGATTTTGCTGTTCACCGTGCTGCCCACCCTCATCGTGGGCGGTGTGAACCACTTTGTAACATTGGGCCGCTGGGCCAAGGTGGTGCTGGAAGCGGTGCTGAAAGTTGGCATCTTCCTCACCTATATGGTGGCCATCTCCAAGATGAAGGAGATCCACCGCGTGTTTGAGTACCACGGTGCCGAGCACAAGACCATTGCCTGCTATGAGGCCGGTGATGAGCTGACCGTGGAGAATGTGCGCAAGTACACTCGGTTCCATCCGCGCTGCGGCACCAGCTTCCTCATTCTGGTGGTCATCGTCAGCGTGTTCCTCTACAGCGTGCTGCCGTGGGGCAGCATCGGCCTGCGGGTGCTGTTCAAGCTGCTGCTTCTGCCGCTGGTCATGGGCATCAGCTATGAGCTGCTCAAGTGGTGCGGCCGGTCCGATAACATTGCCACCCGCATCATCCGCCAGCCCGGCATCTGGGTGCAGCACCTGACCGTGTTTGAACCGGACGACAGCATGATCGAGGTGGCCATTGCCGCTGTGACCCCTGTGCTGCCCGAGGACCCGGAGGATGGCAGATGGTAATTGCTGGTTTGACCCCGCGCGAAGCGGTGCGGGCAGTGGAAGCCCGGCTTTCCACTGCAGGGTGTCCGGATGCCGATTACGATGCACGGGAGCTGTTCCGCGTGGCAGCCGGGCGGGATGCCCGCCTTTCCGACCGGGTGCTGACCACAGAGGAAGCGGAAAAGCTGGAAGCCCTCTGCACGCGCCGTGAGCAGCGGGAACCGCTGCAATACCTGTGCGGGATCTGGAGCTTTCTGGATTTTGACCTTGCCGTTGGCCCCGGTGTGCTCTGCCCCCGGGCAGACACTGAGGTGGTAGCGGAAGCGGCGGCCAATACCCTGACGGGCATTGCAGCGCCCCGGGTGCTGGATCTCTGCGCGGGGACCGGCTGTCTGGGGCTGGGCGTCAAGCGCTTCTGCCCGGCGGCGCAGGTGACCTGCGTGGAAAAAAGCCCGGAAGCCTTTGTTTATCTGGAAAAGAACTGCCGCTGCGCCCTGAAAGGGCAGGGCAGGCAGACGGAGGACTTGCTGGGGCCTACTGCGTTTGAGCAGGCAGATGCCCCGGCCTTTGACTGGGGGCCGGCGCTGAACGCTCTGCGCGCAAAGGCAAAGCCAGCCTATGCGGTGCAGCCGGTGGAGGGCGACCTGTTCACCTACTGGCAGGGCCTGCCGGAAGGGCAGCTTGATCTGATCGTATCCAACCCGCCCTACCTCACCGCCGAGGAGATGCGGCATCTGCAGCCGGAGGTGGCGCAGGAACCGGCCATGGCGCTGGAAGCAGGAAAGGACGGCCTTGTGTTTTACCGTGCCCTTGCAGAGCATTACCAGAATGCACTGCGGCCCGGCGGAGCACTGGTGCTGGAGATCGGCTGGCAGCAGCGGCAGGCTGTGGCGGCACTGCTGGCTGCAAACGGCTGGGCAGGCATTGAGTGCCGCAAGGATTTTGGCGGCAATGACCGGTGCATGATCGCCCACAGACCCGAAAAATAAAAGTGAAAATAGAAACAACTTCTCGTTGTAATATTTTGATTTTGTGGTATACTATACTGGAAAGTATACGGACAGCCCGCGCACGGCGGGCAGCAGGAAGAAAAGGAGCAGCACGCTATGGCAAAAAATCAGAACAACAACACCGTTGCCCCGGCGACCAAAAAGACCGAGCCGGAGGCCAAAAAGGATGCGCTGGCCACTGCACTGGCCCAGATCGAAAAGCAGTTCGGCAAGGGTGCCGTGATGAAGCTGGGTGATAACGCCTCCATGCAGGTGGATGCCATTTCCACCGGCAGTCTGGGTCTGGATCTGGCTCTGGGCGTGGGCGGTGTGCCCCGCGGCCGCATCATTGAGGTGTACGGCCCGGAATCCAGCGGTAAGACCACGCTGGCTCTGCACATTCTGGCCGAAGCCCAGAAGCAGGGCGGCGAAGTGGCCTTCATTGACGTGGAGCACGCACTGGACCCCACCTATGCCGAAGCGCTGGGCGTGGACATCAACAATCTGCTGGTCAGCCAGCCGGACACCGGCGAGCAGGCCATGGAGATCTGCGAAGCACTGGTGCGCTCCGGTGCCATCGATGCCATCGTGGTGGACTCGGTTGCCGCCATGGTGCCGAGGGCTGAGATCGAGGGCGAAATGGGCGACAGCCATGTGGGCCTGCAGGCCCGCCTGATGAGTCAGGCCATGCGCAAGCTGACCTCGGTCATCGGCAAGACCAACACGGTCTGCGTCTTCATCAACCAGCTGCGTGAAAAAGTGGGCGTGATGTACGGCAACCCGGAGGTCACCACTGGCGGCCGCGCCCTGAAATATTACGCCTCGGTGCGCATCGACATCCGCCGCGTGGAGGGCCTGAAGGACTCCTCCGGCCAGTTCATCGGCAACCACACCCGCGCCAAGATCGTCAAGAACAAGGTGGCCCCTCCGTTCCGTGAGGCAGAGTTCGATATCATGTTCGGCGAGGGCATTTCCAAGATGAGCGAACTCATTGATGTGGGCGTGAAGCTGGGCATCGTGCAGAAGAGCGGCGCATGGTTCAACTATGGCGATGTCCGTCTGGGTCAGGGCCGCGACAATGCAAAGCAGTTCCTGAAGGACAATCCCGAGATCGCAAACGACATCGAGGGCCAGATCCGCGCCAATGCCGATAAGCTGTACGCATCCCGCCGCCCGGCAGGCAAGGGCGCTGCGGCCAAGGCCGAGGAACCCGCCAAGGCTGCAGATGCCAAGGAGCCGGTGGTCAAGGCTCCTGCCCGCAGCAGCGAGAGCGAACTGGATATCATGGTGGAGGACTAAATGTCCTTTTATAAACGCCGTCGCCCGAAGCCGGAAGAAGAAAAGTGCGCCGACCCGGCCAAGGCCCGCGCCCGCGCACTGGATGCGCTGGCCTCGCGCGAGATGTCCTCGGCACAGCTGTATGAACGGCTGTGCTATGGCTTTACCGAGCAGGCTGCAGCGGCTGCTGTGGCTGAGATGGTGGAGCTGGATTACGTAAACGATGACCGCTATGCCGAAGCCCGGGCACACAGCCTGCTTGCCGCCCGCAAGAGCCGCCGTGCGGCGGCCCAGAACCTGCGGCAGAAGGGCCTTTCCGGCGCGCAGATCGAGCAGGCGCTGGAAAATGTCTATGCCCCGGACGCAGACGGCGAAAGCCCGGAGCTGGAAGCTGCCGCCGCTCTGGTGCGCAGCCGCTATATGAAAAAGCTGGCCGATGGCCGCCGCGACCTTGTGGTGGCCGCCCTGCAGCGCCGCGGCTTTGCGTATTCGGTCATAAAAGAAGCGATAAAAAGAGCGGAAGAAGAATAAAAAGCACCCCTCAAAAGAGAAAGAGAGTATCATCCCCTATGAAAATTGCGTGTATTTCCCTTGGCTGCCCCAAGAATCAGGTCGATCTGGATGTGATGGTGCATATCCTGCTGTCTGCCGGCCACGAGACCGTGGCCGATCTGGCCGAAGCAGATGTGATCCTTGTGAACACCTGCGGCTTCATCGAGAGCGCCAAGACCGAAGCCATTGAAAACATTCTGGAAGCCTGCTCCTACAAGCAGCAGAACCCGGAGCTGAAGGTCATCGTCACCGGCTGTCTTGCCGAGCGCTACCGCAGCCAGATCGAGGAAGAGATCCCCGAGGTGGATGCGGTGGTGGGCTGTGCCTCCAACAAGGCCATCGACACCATCGTGGCCCGCCTGTTCCATGGTGAGGACCATCTGGAAAGCTACGGTGCCAAAAAGGACTTTCCGCTGGGCGGCAAGCGTGTCATCGGCACGCCTGCCCACTATGCGTACTTAAAGATCGCTGAAGGCTGCAACAACCGCTGCCACTACTGCGCCATCCCCGGCATCCGCGGCCCGCTGCACAGCCGCGATATGGCCGACTGCGTGGCCGAAGCCCGCTGGCTGGCCGGTGAGGGCGTAAAAGAGCTGATCGTGGTCGCACAGGACCCCACCGCTTACGGCGAGGACTGGGGCAAGCCCGGCAGCATCTGCGAGCTGCTGGATAAGCTGAACAAGGTGCCGGGCCTCGAGTGGATCCGCATTATGTACGCTTACCCGGAGCGCATCACGGACGAGTTCATTGCCGCCATGAAGCGCAATGAGAAGGTGGTGCCCTACCTTGACCTGCCCATCCAGCACTGCAATGACACCATCCTCAAGAATATGAACCGCCGCTCCAACCGCGCCGAGCTGCTGGAGGTGATCGGCAAGCTGCGCCGCGAGATCCCCGGCATCACCCTGCGCACCACTCTGATCGCAGGCTTCCCCGGCGAGACCGAGGAGCAGTTCGAGGATCTGTGCAATTTTGTCAAGGAAGTAAAGTTTGACCGTCTGGGCTGCTTTGCCTACTCTGCCGAGGAGAACACCGTTGCTGCCAAGATGGACGGCCAGATCGATCAGGAGACCAAGGACAAGCGCGCCGAACTGGTGATGCAGATCCAGACCGGTATCATGGCCCAGAAGCAGGCCGAAAAGGTGGGCCAGACCGTGCATGTACTTTGCGACGGCATCGACGAGGAGAGCGGCCTGTATCTGTGCCGCACCACCGGCGATGCTCCTGAGGTGGACGGCAATGTGTGCGTTTCCAGCGAGGAACCGCTGTACCCCGGCCAGTTCTACGATGTTCTGGTGGACGACAGCGACCTTTACGATCTGTATGGTACTGTTGCAAAATAACAAATTGGAGGAATCTGTATGAATCTGCCCAATAAACTCACTTTGACCCGCATCCTGCTGGTGCCGGTGTTCATGGTCTTTGTGTCCCTCACCAGCCTGAGCGGCATCGCGGATGGCTCCTTCCAGCCGACGTATTACCTGATCGCAGGCATCGTCTTTGCTGCCGCCAGCTTTACTGATTTTCTGGACGGCCATCTGGCCCGCAAGTGGAACATGGTAACGGACTTCGGCAAGTTTGCCGACCCGCTGGCCGACAAACTGCTCACCACTGTGGCCTTCATTTACATGATGCGGGACGGCGTATGCAGCCCGGTGGTGCTGTGCATCATTCTGGCCCGTGAGTTTGCCGTGTCCGGTCTTCGCATGGTGGCCGCCGGTGCCAAGGACGGCAAGGTGATCGCCGCCAACATGTGGGGCAAGGTGAAGACCGTGCTGCAGATGCTGAGCATCATCTTCTACTTCTTTGGCATGGCGATTGCGGCGAATGTGTCCTGGGATGCCACGGTCATGGTTGTGGGAGCCTCGGTGGTGCTGTGCTGGCTGGTGGCTGCCGTGACGGCCATTTCCGGCATCAAGTACCTGTGGGACAACCGCAGCTTCATCAACACCGCAAAATAAAGCGTTTTTTGAAAAAGGGCAGGGAGACCTGCCCTTTTTCAAATTTTCGAGGAAATATTACAAGACGGAAAGGCTTTCCATGAAAAAATTTGCTGATACAGTGCGCCGCCTGCTCTCCATCGCACTGAACCTGTTCATCGTCTGGGCGGAGCCCATTGCCCTGCCCATGAGCTGGGATTGGGGCAAAGAGCAGATGTTCATTTTTTACACCGAGGATTCCAACATCCTTTCGGCCTGCATCTGCGCCATGGTGGCGGTGGGCCAGCTGGTGTGCATCTTTACCGGCAGGGAACTGCCGCGCTGGCTGCACACCCTCAAGTACATTGCCACCTGCTGCCTGACCATGACCTTTCTCACGGTGGTGTTCGTGCTGGGTCCCATGTATGAGGACGGCAACGGCTGGTACATCATGCTGTGCACCAGCTCCATGCTGTACCATCACCTGCTCAACCCGCTGGCGGCCATCTTCTCCTTTGTGCTGCTGGAGCGCTCACCGCGCCTGCCCCGCAGTACGGTCAAGTGGGCGCTGCTGCCCACGGTGCTGTACGGCGGCATCATTTTGTGGCTGAACATCCAGCGCGTGGTAGATGGGCCATATCCCTTCATGAAGGTGTATGACCAGAGCGTGCAGGCGTCGGTGCTGTGGTGCATCGCCATCCTGCTGATGAATTACTTCTATGCATGGCTGCTCTGGAAGCTGAACGGCGGGAAGAAAGAAAAAGCCTGACGATTTGAAATGCCCTCCGCTTTGCTCTGGGCATAAATAGCGGAAATACTATTTTTTATTAAAGCAATACCGGACAGACTGCGGTCTGTCCGGTATTGCTTTTTTCACAGAAGGGGCCGCAAAGAAAAACAGCATCTGAAAGCTCCGGCCCTTCCTGTGAAAAAGCAGCTCCGAAAAGCCCGCAGGCTTTTCGGAGCTGCAAATTAAAGATAAATTATCCTCTGAATATGCCCAGAGCGAAGCGGAGGGCATTCTAAATGGTTCTTGAGTTTTTACGCTACGGTGGAATTCTCTTCCAGCCAGTCCAGCACACAGGACTGCAGGGCGTTCAGGTGCGCACGGTTCTCGCCGTAGGTGTCGGCATAGGTGCTCTCGGCGTCGTCCAGCTCTTCCTGCGTGGGAGCAAGGCTCTTGGTCTCGGCCACGGCCTGAAGGATCAGGTCCTGCTTTGCCAGATGCTCAAAGTAAGCGTCGGATGCGGCCAGCATGGCATCGGCATCGGTGTAGCCCTGCGTCTGGGCAAAAGCATTCAGATCCATGCCGTAGGCGGTGGCGTACTGGTTGTAGTAGTTCAGGAACATGCGGATGTAATAGCTGGTGATCTCGCTGGGCAGCTCCTTGAAGGTGGAGTTCGACATCAGGTAGTCCACGATGGCGTTCTCGTAGTTGGTGGCATACAGCGCATCGTTAAAGTAGCTGCGCAGGGCATCGACGGTGTGCAGATCATCGCTGGTGCCAAAGTTGGAGTCCACCCACTCGTCGGTCAGCTCAGGGGTCACGCTTTCGGAAATGGAGTTCAGCGTCACGCTGAACACGGCTTCCTTGCCGCTGAGGGTGATCGTGTTGCCCTCGGCATCGGTGGAATCGCCGTAGCCGTCCGGGAAGGTGACGGTCACATCAAAGGTATCGCCCACATTGTGGCCGATGATCTGGTCCTCAAAGCCATCGATGAAGGAACCGCTGCCAAGGGTCAGGTCGTAGCCGGTGGCAGTGCCGCCGGTAAAGGCCACGCCGTCCACGGTGCCGGTGTAATCGATGTTGGCAACATCTCCGCTCTGGGCGGCACGGCCGGTAACGGGCTGGGAAGAGGTGTACTGGTTCAGCAGGTTGTCCACCTGCTGCTGCAGTTCATCTTCGGTGGGGGTCAGGTCGTTCTCCTTCAGGGCGATGGAGCCGAAGTCCTCCGGCAGGGTCACATAGTCCAGCGCTTTGATGCCGCTCCAATAGCCGTTTTCGTCCAGACCATCGCTGTAATCAAAGGCCTCGTAGTCGAAGTCGGCAACAGAGCCAAACTGCGAGACGGATGCGGCAGCTGAAGAAGCGCTGTCGGTCTGCTTGTGCTTTGTCAGCATGAAACAGGCAAAAATGACGCACACCGCTGCGGCGATGGCCAGCAGGATGCACAGGAGTTTTTTGGTGTTGTTTTTCAAAAGAAATACCTCCATAAAAATCGGCCTGATGCACAGCAAAAGACCGGTACAGGCAGAACAGATACCCATTTATTATATACGTTCTGACGGCAAAAGGAAAGTTCTTTGCAAAATTTCCACAAATCCTGCGGCGGGTTTGTATCACTTTTGCCCGTCTACAGGCGCAAAAGTGACCAAAACCGGTGGAAATGGGCGGGCGGTTCTGTTACAATAAAAATAAGTGAGCCTTCCCGGGAACATAAGGCCCCTCCCTGAGGGGGCTGTCGAGCGTATGCGAGACTGGAGGAGTTCCTCCTTCTGTCATCGCTGTGCAATGGAGAGGGCGAGGACGGTAAGATATTGGAGGAAATTCAAATGGATTACAATAAAGCTGCTCTGGAAATGCACGAGACCCACAAGGGCAAGGTGGGCATCGTAAGCAAGGTGGAGGTCTCCACCCGCGATGACCTGTCCACCGCCTACACTCCCGGTGTGGCCGAACCCTGCCGCAAGATCAAGGAAAACCCCGACGACGTGTATAAGTACACCTTCAAGGGCAACATGGTGGCTGTCGTTTCCAACGGCACCGCCGTGCTGGGCTTGGGCGATATCGGCCCGGAAGCCGGTCTGCCGGTCATGGAGGGCAAGGCGGTGCTGTTCAAGGAGTTCGGCGGCGTGGATGCCTTCCCCATCTGCATCGATGCCCACGACGCAGCAAGCGTCATTGCTGCCTGCAAGGCCATTGCGCCCACCTTTGGCGGCATCAATCTGGAGGACATCAAGAGCCCCGAGTGCTTTGAGATCGAAGAAACGCTGGAGCGTGAGCTGGACATCCCTGTGTTTCACGATGACCAGCACGGCACTGCTATCGTTGTTACTGCTGCCCTCATCAACGCCCTGCGTGTGGTGGGCAAGAAGATGGAAGATGTGCACATCGTGCTGAACGGCCCTGGTGCTGCCGGTACTGCCATCATCAAGATGCTCATGACCGCCGGTGCAAAGGACATCATTGCAGTGGATCAGTTCGGCACCCTGTACAAGGGCTGCAACAGCGCCGAAGCCCACAAGAACTGGCTGGGTGAGGTGACCAATCCCCGTCAGGTCAAGGGCGGCCTGAAGGAAGCACTGGAAGGTGCCGACGTATTCATCGGCGTTTCCAAGCCCGGCATCCTGACCACTGAGCTGTGCAAGACCATGAACAAGGATGCCATCGTCTTTGCCATGGCCAACCCCACCCCGGAGATCATGCCGGACGAGGCCAAGGCCGGCGGCGTGCGGGTGATGGCCACCGGCCGCAGCGACTTCCCCAATCAGGTGAACAACGTGCTGTGCTTCCCGGGCCTGTTCAAGGGCGCACTGAGTGTGCGCGCCCGTGACATCAACAATGAGATGAAGCTGGCTGCCGCCTACGCCATCGCCGACCTCATCACCGATGCCGACCGCAGCGAGGAGAACATCATCCCCGGCGCGTTCGACCCCCGTGTGGCCGAGGCAGTGGCAAACGCCGTGGCAAAGGCTGCCCGCGAGACCGGCGTGGCCCGTCTGTAAGCGGAGGACAGGGTTATGAGAACCATTTCCGCACAGGAGATCACGGATACCGTTGCACGGCTGTGCATCGAAGCCAACACCCGCCTGCCGCAGGACGTGCAGGCGGCGCTGGACAAGGCCCGGCAGGAAGAGCCGTGGCCGCTGGCAAAGAGCACTCTCGACCTTTTGTGGTCGAACCTTTCCGCCGCAAAAGAAGAAAACCTGCCCATCTGTCAGGATACCGGCATGGCCTGCGTGTTTGTGGAGCTTGGCACCGATGTGCACATTGACGGCAGCTTTGAAGCTGCCATCCATGAGGGCGTGCGCCGGGGTTACACCGACGGCTACCTGCGCAAGAGCATTGTGGCAGACCCTTTGCGCCGGGGCAATACCGGCGACAACACCCCGGCGGCCATCACAGTGCATCTGGTGGACGGCGAGGGCTGCCGCATCACGGTGGCACCCAAGGGCTTTGGCAGCGAGAACATGAGCCAGATCAAAATGCTCAAGCCCGCCGACGGCGTGGAGGGCTTCAAAAAGTTCGTGCTGGACACGGTGAAGCTGGCAGGCTCCAACCCCTGCCCGCCCATCGTGCTGGGCATCGGCGTGGGCGGCAGCTTTGACAAGGTGGCGTATCTGGCAAAGAAGGCCCTGCTGCGTCCGCTGGATGTGCCGAACCCCGACCCCTATTACGCACAGCTGGAGCAGGAGCTGCTTGCCGCCATCAACGAGCTGGGCATCGGCCCGCAGGGCTTTGGCGGCAGGACCACCTGTCTGGGCCTTGCCATTGAGCAGATGCCTACCCATGTGGCGGGCCTGCCTGCGGCGGTGAATGTTTCCTGCCATGTGACCCGCCGTGCAAGCGCGGAACTGTAAGGAGGGGCAAAGATGGAATACAGACTGACGACTCCCTGCACGGCCGAGGATCTTGCCCCGCTCAAGGCGGGCGACACCGTGCTGCTTTCCGGTGTGGTGTACACCGCCCGCGATCAGGCCCACAGGCGGATGACCGAAGCGCTGGAAAAAGGCGAACCGCTGCCCTTTGATCTGACCGGCAGCGCCATCTACTACGTTGGCCCCACGCCGGAACGCCCGGGCCAGGTGATCGGCTCGGCGGGACCCACCACCAGCGGCCGCATGGATGCCATGAGCCCGCGCCTGCTGGACCTTGGCAATAAGATCATGATCGGCAAGGGCAAGCGGGACGATACTGTAAAGGCGGCTGTGGTGCGCAACGGGGCTGTGTATCTGGCCGCTCTGGGCGGTGCCGGTGCCCTGATGGCAAAAAGCGTGCAGACGCTGGAAGTGATCGCATGGCCGGACCTTGGCTGTGAAGCCGTGCGCCGCCTGACAGTGAAGGATATGCCGCTGACGGTGATCCTGGATGCCCACGGCGGCGACCTGTACCAGTCCGGCCCGGCGGCATATCTGGAAGCAAAATAATTGATCGCCTTTGCACAAAACGCGGCCGACTAAAAACCGGCAAAACAGCAGATTTGCGCAGGATAAATTTGGTTTGTTTTAACAAACTTCCGCGAATTGCTTGCACATCGGCAAAAAGTGTGATATCTTGTACTATATGAAACCGTGGTGCTTTGCATCCCGGCACAGACAGGAGGCAAACATACCATGCAGATCCACCAATCCGCAGAAGATTATCTTGAAACGATCCTGATGCTGAGTCAGCGTATGGGCAAAGTGCGCTCCATTGACGTTGTCAATGAGCTGGGCTTTACCAAAGCCAGCGTCAGCATTGCCATGAAGAAGCTGCGCGAGAACGGCTATATCGCGGTGGACGGCGAGGGCAACCTGACCCTGCTGGCACCGGGCCGCGAGATCGCAGAGCGCATCTATAGCCGTCACCGTCTGCTGACCCACTTCTTTATGCAGCTGGGTGTGGACGAAAAGACTGCCGCCGAAGATGCCTGCAAGGCAGAGCATATCCTCAGTGAGCAGACGCTGGAAAAGATCCGTGAGCGCGCCATTGAGACGGATGCTGAGCTTGGCAAGACTGTCAAGTGATTCCCGCAGCATTCCAAGATCGTAAAATGATCCCGTTCCTGAAAAGGAACGGGATTTTTTTGTATGGAAATTGAGCGGCAGATCCCTCTTGCATCCGGGGTGCGGGTGCGGTATTCTTATAAGATAAGAAGGTTTTACAGCCAAACCGGGAGGGAACAGCCATGGATGCAGACGAGATCCGCACGCTTTTGGGCGATAACATTTTTGAGCGGGCCAAGAAATACCGCAAGCGCATCCAGCAGAGCACCTGCGCGGTGAACGAGGACGGCGTGCGCCATATTTCGGCCATGGTACAGGGCAGCGGCGGCAGCTATTACTATACGCAGGCATGGCTGCGGGAGAACGGCAGCTTTGTCAGTGCGTCCTGCAGCTGCCCGTATAACCAGAACGGCGAGGGTACCTACTGCAAGCATATCGGCGCATTGTTGCTGGACGATGCCGAAAAGAATGCCCCTGCACCGGCGGCAAAGCCGGATGCGATTCCCGGTGTTGTGCGCGGCGCGGCGGGCCTTGCCCCGGAACTGGCCCGGCGGGACAGCTATGCCTCCGGGCTGGAAATGCTGTTTGGCAAAAAGTGGCACGGCGAAACGCCGGTGTCGGATCACGAGGCCCGCAGGCTGCTGGATACCTACAAGGAAGCAGCCCTTGAAAACCTTGGCGTGGACGAGACCGCCCAGCGCACCGGCTTTGCCCATCTGGAACCGGAGCTGACCCTCGTGCCCGGCGCACAGCCATGGCTGCGGCTGCGCATCTCGGACGGCGGGCGGCAGTATGTGGTAAAAAGCATCTCGAACCTGATGGAAGCCGTCGAGATGGGCAAAAGCGTCAGCTACGGCAAGGCACTGGCTTTTGTGCACCGGTGGGATGCCTTTGATGAAGAGTCCCGTGCGCTTTTGCAGCTGCTGCGCCGTCAGGTGAACGCAAGGCAGAGCATGGACAAAGCCGCCGTGCGGGTGTACGGCGGGGCCGAACAAGGCCCGGCGGGAGGCATGATCCTGACCGGCGAGATCTTTGATGACCTTGTGCAGCTGTACGAGCATACCGGTTTTTTGGGCGGGTACGAGCTGCGGGAAGGTCTGCCCGTCATTACCATGACCGTGGAGCGCCGCCGCGGCGGTGTGCAGGTGGAAGGCGAACCCGCACTTTCCGCTGTGCAGGGCCTTGACTATGATTACCTGTTCAGCGAGGATACGCTCTGGCGGCTGCAGCGGCCCGGGTGCACCCGCATCCTGCCCGCATTGCAGGCGCTGGGCGGCAAAAGCCTGTTCTTTACCAGCGCAGATGCCACGGCCTTTTGCAGCTATGTGCTGCCGGAGCTGGGCAGCAAGCTGAACATCGTGGACCCGGAACGTCTGCTGCTGAACCAGATCCCGCTGGAACCGGTGGTGCAGTTCTATCTGGACGCACCGGACAGCTTCCGCATCGAAGCACACGCGGAGTTTTTGTACGGGGAGGATAAGGTCACGCCGTTCGTGCCGTCTCCGGCAGGGCTTTTGCGGGATGTGCGCGCCGAGAGCCGGGCAAAGCGGCTGCTGGCCTCTTATCTGCAGCCCGGTGTGGGCGGCAGAGAGGAAGTGTACGGCACCGCTGACGAGGACGAGATCTACCGCATGTTGGAGGAGGGCGTGCCGGCCCTGCTGGCCGAGGGTGAAGTATACCTGACGGATGCCTTCCGCAGCCTGCAGGCCGCGCCGCCTCGCATCACGGTGGGCGTTTCGGTGCACGGCAGTGTGCTGGATCTGGAAGTGGATACCGGCGAGTTCCCGGTGGCAGAGCTGAAAGACCTGCTGCGCTCCCTGCACCAGAAAAAGCGCTACCACCGCCTGCGGGACGGCCGTCTGCTGCGGCTGGACGACAGTCTGGAAGGGCTGGACGAACTGAACGATACACTGGAACTTTCCGGGGCCAAGCTCAAGAGCGGCCACGCCGAGCTGCCGCTCTACCGTGCACCCAGTCTCGACTGGGCGCTCTCGGGCCAGAACGGCCTGCGTTTCAACCGCGACGATGCGTTCCGCCGCATCAGCCGCAGCTTTCACGCCGTGAAGGACAGCGAGTATACTCCGCCGGAAAGCCTGCACAATGTGCTGCGCAAGTACCAGCGGGATGGCTACCGCTGGCTGCGCACGCTGGACGGCTACGGCATGGGCGGCATTCTGGCCGACGATATGGGCCTTGGCAAGACCGTGCAGGTGCTCAGCTACCTGCTGGCCGTGAAGGAAAGCGGCCAGCGCCTGCCCAGCCTCATCGTCTGCCCGGCATCGCTGGTGCTCAACTGGCAGGAGGAATGCCAGAAGTTCACGCCGCAGCTTTCCTGCGTGGCTGTGGACGGTGACGCTGCTCACCGGGCAGAGCTGGCAAAGCAGTGGGCGGAAGCCGACCTTGTGGTGACCAGCTATGACCTGATGCGCCGGGACGAGGAGCTTTACAGCGGGCAGCAATTCTACGCCTGCATTCTGGACGAAGCGCAGGCCATCAAGAACCACACGACCCAAAAGTACAAGGCGGTGTGCGGGGTGAACAGCAAGGTGCGGTTCGCCCTTACCGGCACCCCGGTGGAGAACCGCTTGGGCGAATTGTGGAGCATCTTCTCCTTCCTGATGCCGGGGTATCTGCCGCCCTACAAGACCTTCTGCGCCCGGTTTGAAAAGCCTATCGTGCAGGAGGACGACAAAGACGCACTGCGCCGTTTGAACCAGCTCACCGGGCCGTTCATCCTGCGGCGCATGAAGTCCGAGGTGCTCAAAGAGCTGCCCCCCAAGACCGAGAATCTCCACCGTATCGAGCTGGACGAGCAGCAGCGCAAGCTCTACCTTGCCGCTGTGGTGGACGCGCGGGAAAAGCTGCGCGCTGCAAAGCCGGAGGATAAAATGGCGGTGTTCGCAGTGCTCATGCGCCTGCGGGAGATCTGCTGCGACCCGCGCCTTGTGGCAGACAACTGGGACGGCGGCAGCGCCAAGCTGGATGCCTGCATGGAGCTGGTGACGGCTGCTGTGGAGGGCGGACACCGCATCCTGCTGTTCAGCCAGTTCACCTCCATGCTGGAACTGCTGGCAAAACGGCTGGACGAAGCGGGCGTGAGCCACTTTACCCTGCAGGGCTCCACCCCAAAGCCGGTGCGTGCGGAGCTTGTGCGCCGGTTCAACAGCGGCGAAGCGGACGTGTTCCTCATCTCGCTGCGGGCGGGCGGCACCGGCCTGAACCTGACGGCGGCAGATATCGTCATCCACTACGACCCGTGGTGGAACGTGGCTGCGCAGAATCAGGCCACCGACCGCGCCTACCGCATCGGCCAGCGCAATCCGGTGCAGGTGTACAAGCTCATTGCGCAGGACACCATTGAAGAAAAGATCGTGGAGCTGCAGCAGGCAAAGCAGGACCTTGCCGAGACGGTCACCGGCTCGGCAGACGGAGCGATCCTGTCCATGAAACCAGAGGAATTGCTGCAGCTGCTGCAAGAGGAATAAAGAGGAGAAAACATCATGAAAGTCTGGGATCTGCACTGCGATACCCTCAGCGAGCTGCGCAAAGCCGAACATGCGGGCCGGCCCAAGAGCTTCGCGCAGAACGATCTGCATATCGACCTTGAAAAATTACAAAAAGGCGACTATCTGCTGCAGTGCTTTGCAGCATTCGTGGATCTGGGCGACCCCGCCCCCGGGGCAGACCCGCTGGTGACAGCGCTGGAAGAGATCGACCAGTTCAAGCGCATCATGGCGGCATACCCGGAAAAAATTGCCCCGGTGTACACGGCGGCGGACATCCGCCGGAATGCTGCGGCGGGAAAGATCAGCGGGATGCTCACCATCGAGGAAGGCGCCTGCTGCAAGGGCAGCGTGGGGGTGCTGCGCCGGATGTATGAGCTGGGCGTGCGCATGATGACCCTGACATGGAACCACGAAAACGAGCTGGCAGCGCCGCAGCGGAACCCCGGCGGGGTGCTGGTGCCCCAGACCGAAAAGGGCCTGACCGGGAAGGGCTTTGAATTTCTGGCCGAGATGGAACGGATGCACATGATCGTGGATGTGAGCCACCTTTCGGACAAGGGCTTCTGGGATATCGCACGGCACAGCACCCGGCCTTTTGCGGCCAGCCACTCCAACTGCCGCGCACTGGCACCCCACACCCGCAACCTGACCGATGAGATGATACGCGCCCTTTCGGAGCGCGGCGGCATTGCGGGCCTGAACTACTATGCGCCCTTTCTGGATGCCGACCCCACCCACCCGGAAAAATGCCGCAGCACGGCGGCGCTCATTGCGAAGCATGCGGCCCACTATAAGCAGGTAGGCGGTGCGCAGATGATTGCCCTTGGAAGCGATTTTGATGGCATCGATGGCCCCCACCAGCTGGAAAATGCTGCCTTCCTGCCGCTGCTGGCGGATGCCCTGCGCAAAGAGGGCTTTACTGAGGACGAGGTGGAAGGTATCTACTACCGCAATGCCATGCGCTTTTTTGAGGAAAATTTGTAATAACAACGGAGAATATGCCGACATGGATAAAAACATGACGCTGGAAAAGCGCATTGCTGCGGAGCTGTACTGCTATCAGGGCAAAATGAGCGTGTTCGTGGACGACCTGCAGGGCCATACCGTGGAGGTGGGCGCGGACGAAGAATTTGAGACGGCATCCACCATCAAGGCGTTCATTCTCGCTGCATTGTATTTGCAGGCGCAGCGCGGCAAAGCAGACCTTGCCGAAGAGATCACCTATGAGCAGAGCCAGTTCGTGGACGGCAGCGGTATGCTGCGCGCGCTGGGCGTGGGCGCAAAGCTCAAGGTGAAGGACACCGCTACCATGATGATCATTTGCTCGGACAACATCGCCACCAATATGATTATCGACTATCTGGGACTGGATACCATCAACGCCTGCATCCAGGAGTTGGGCTTTGCGCATACTGTGCTGCACAATCCGCTGCACTTTGACCGCTACCGCCGGCTTGGCACCACCACGCCGCGCGACTACGCGGCGCTGTTCGCCCGCATTGCAAAAGGGGAGCTTGTCAGCCGGGAAGCCAGCGCAGAGATGCTTGCCATCCTGCGCCAGCAGCACTACAACACCATGCTGACCCACGATTTTCCCCAGTACTATCTGGACTGCGAGGAGACCGGCGCGCTGGAGCTGATCTGGGTAGCCAGCAAGAGCGGCAGCATGAACGCCTGCCGCAACGACGGCGGCATCGTCCACACCCCCTACGGCGAGTATGTCATCGTGCTGATGAACAAGGACTTTCACGATATCATCGAGTACAATGAACACCCCGCCATGGTGTATGGTGCCCGCGTCTCCCGCATGATCCTGGATCAGGTGCTGGCCTGTGAGGGCCGGCTGTCCCTGTCCTGAGGCACGTATCCGCGCCATAAATGGGAATAATTTGGAAAAACAAAAGGAATTATAACAATGGGTATCACGCTCTCGCCATGGATGATGGCGTTTCTCGTTCTGATGACGGGCTTTGCAGGCTTTGTGGATTCGGCAGCCGGAGGCGGCGGTCTTATCAGCCTGCCGGCCTATCTGTTTGCCGGGCTGCCGCCCCACTACACCTATGCTACCAACAAATTCAGCGCCGCTTGCGGTACCACTTTTGCCACCGCCAACTTTTTCAAAAACGGTGCAATGAACCTGAAGGTGGGCATCCTTGCAGCCATTGGCAGCTTTGCGGGCAGTGCACTGGGGGCGCATATCGTGCTGCTGCTCAGCGATGAACTGCTGCGCACCATGATGTTCCTCATCCTGCCGGTGGCGGCGGTGGTCATTTTGTGGCAGCGCGACCTGCCGGACAAGAACCGGGACGATGGAACCCTGAACCTGAAAAAGATCCTGCTGGCGCTGGGCATTGGCTTGGGCATCGGCCTGTACGACGGCATCGTGGGCCCGGGCACCGGCACCTTTGCCATCATTGCCTTTACCACCCTGATGGGCTTTGACCTGCGTACGGCGGGCGGCAACGGCAAGGTGCTGAATCTTGCCAGCAACTGCGCCAGCCTGTTCACCTATCTGATGAACGGTCTGGTGGTGTTCCACATCGGCATCCCCTGCGCTGTCAGCAACATTCTGGGCAACCTGCTGGGGTCCCATTTCGCCCTGAAAAAGGGTGCACGCTTCATCCGTCCCATGATGCTGGTGGTGCTGGTGCTGCTGCTGGGCAAGCTCATCTCGGACGCAGTGCTGTGAGCGCCGGGCGCGCCAGAGGCTCCCTCTCCGAGGGAGCTGGCAAAACCGTCAGGTTTTGACTGAGGGAGTTTGCGCCCGTTTCCCGCTGCAAAAAACAAGCCGGGCAGCCCGCAGGCTGCCCGACTTTGCTCGGATGATTTTTTTTCGGTGGTCGCTTATTCCAGCACCAGCTCTTTGTCAAAGAATGCCAGACCAAATGCACCGGGGCCTGCGTGGGTGCCGATGACGCAGCCGATCTGGCGCACCAGCGGTTCGCCCATGTGCAGATTTTCACGGAAGTAGTTCTCGATGGGCTGCACTTCCCGCAGGCTGGAAGAATAACCGGCAACAGCGGCAAAGTCCGGGCTGATGCCGCCCAGCTCTTCGATCTTCTTGAACAGGGCCACATAGGCACCGGGCAGGCCGCGGGCCTTACCGGCCATGGCTACCTTACCGTCCTTGATGGTGATGAGGGGCTTGATGCCCAGCATCCCGCCCGCGACGGCCACAGCGGCAGGCAGACGGCCGCCCTTGCGCAGATACTTCAGATCGTCGATTGCGGCAACCAGATGCAGATGCTCCTTGGCGTGCTCCAGATCGGTGGCGATCTGCACCAGCGTCTTGCCTGCGTCACGCAGCTGCACGGCCAGACGCACCAGCAGCGATTCGCCCAGACACACGGTGGCACTGTCCACAAACAGCACGTTGTCTACATTGGCGAGGTCTGCGGCCAGCTTTGCGCACTGCCATGTGCCGGACAGCTCGTGGGACAGGAAGATGCCCAGCACTTCGTCCCCGGCGGCAGCGGCTTCCAGATAGAACTTCTCGAACAGCTCCGGGCTGGGCTGGCTGGTGGTGGGCAGCTTGCGGCAGCTGGCCAGATGGGCATAGTACTCGGTGGGGGTCATGTCGATGCCATCCCGCAGGATGCTGCCATCCTCCAGCGTCACGTTCAGAGGGATCACGGTCACGCCCAGCTGCTCGGCTTCGGCGGGCAGGATGTCGGACGCAGAATCGGTGAGAATACGGATCATAAAATACCTCCGGATTTCCGGTAAAAACAAATTCAAGTCATGTTTCCCGACGCTTTGCAATAAAACGTCGGGAAACATTATACCAGAATCCACAGGGAAAAGTCAATTGCCTGAGCGAAAATTGCTTCGTCCCAGCGCAAAATACTTGCGTAAAAGCCGCTGCTTATGATAAGATAGGCGCTGAGAACTGCACGGCAGGGAGGGCAGGCCATGGAGCAAAAGGCAAAAACAAGGGCGCTGCTGGCTGCGTTCGGCTGCGCACTGGCCTACCTGCTGGCAGGCAAAGTGCTGGCATTTCTGCCTGCCCCGGCGTGGGATGTGCGGGCGCTGAGTTTTGTGCACCACTGCATCGCTGCACCTGTCGTGGAGGAACTGGTGTTCCGCGGGGCCATCCAGCAGCTGGCGCAGCCCTTGGGCAGATGGCAGGCCGCGGCGCTGCAGGCGGTACTGTTTGCGGTGCAGCACGGCACCCCGGCGGGCATGGCGTGGGCGCTTGGCTGCGGCCTTGTGCTGGGCGCACTTCGTGAACGCACCGGCAGGGTATGGCCGGGGATGCTTTTGCATACATTGAATAATCTGCTGGTTTTTGCAGCAGGATAAAGGGGAACCTATGACCGATTCTGAACTGATGGGCCTTGCGCTGGAAGAAGCCCGCAAGGCGGCTGCACTGGGCGAGGTGCCGGTGGGGGCCGTGGTGGCCCGCAACGGCGAAGTGGTAGCTGCCGCCCACAACACCCGCGAGACCGAAAAAAACGCCCTGCATCATGCAGAGCTGCTGGCCATTGATGCCGCCTGCAAAAAGCTGGGCGGCTGGCGGCTGTGGGAGTGCGAGCTGTTCGTCACGCTGGAGCCGTGCCCCATGTGCGCCGGGGCCATCATCAACAGCCGCATCCGGCGGGTGGTATACGGCGCGGCAGACACCAAGGCGGGCTGCTGCGGCAGTGTGACTGACCTGTTTGCAATGCCCTTCAACCACCACCCGGTGGTGGAGCAGGGGCTGCGCGCAGAGGAAGCACAGGAGCTGCTGCAGGTGTTTTTCAAGGATCTGCGGGCACGGCTTGCGGCCCGGCCGAAGTGGAAACCGCCTGTATGACCGGCACGGAATATGAAGAAACCGTAAAAAAGTGGAAGCTGCGTAAAAAGTAGGCGGCTTCCACTTTCTTTTTTCGGCAAATTGTGCTATATTATTTAATGGTGTTTTGTCGAAACCCATCTTATGCAGCTGTCTGCCGCGCCGAGCACCGGACTTTGACCGGATAAGAAATGGACGCTGAACGGACGGCGATGGGCCGCACAGACATCTCCTGCATGGCATACCTTTGCAGTGCAGAGATCACGACAGGAGGACTATACTCTTGTACGAAGATGAATTTGAACTGACGTTCAATCTGTCGGGTGAGGAGCCGCAGCCGGAACAGGCTGCACAGGAGCCGCCCGTACCGCCAAAGCCAAAGGCGGCAGCACCCGTGGTGGACGAACCCACCCGGGTGATGGTGCTGGAAAAGCCCCAGCCTGCGCCACAGCCGGAAATGCCGGAGCCTGTGCAGGAAGAGCCGGAGAAAGCACCGGCACCTGCCGTGCACACAGCAGCCAATGGCCGCTGTGTGCTGATCTCCGGCGGCGACCGCGGCATTGGTGCCGCTGCGGCCCGGGCGTTCTATGCGGCGGGCTACCGCGTGGCGGTGCTGTACCACAGCAATGCCAAAGCCGCTGCAGAGCTGGAAAAACAGCTGCCCGGCATCACCGCCGTGCAGTGCGATGTGGCGTCCCGCGCCAGCTGCGAGCTTGCGTTCCGCACCGCAGAACAGGCACTGGGCCGTGTGGATGTGCTGGTGAGCAATGCGGGCATCGCCCAGCAGAAGCTGTTCACCGACATCACCCCGGAAGAGTGGCAGCATATGCTGGACGTGAACCTGACCGGTGCGTTCCACCTGTGTCAGCTGGCGCTGCCGGGTATGATCCGCCGCAAGGCCGGACGCATCCTGACCGTGAGCAGCATGTGGGGCCAGACCGGCGGCAGCTGCGAGGTGCATTACTCTGCAGCAAAGGCAGGCCTGATCGGCCTGACCAAGGCTTTGGCCAAAGAAGAAGGCCCAAGCGGCATCACAGTGAACTGTGTTGCGCCCGGGGTCATTGATACCGATATGATGGCAGCATTCACCGCCGAGGATAAGGAAGCGCTGGCCGAAGAGACCCCTGTGGGCCGTCTTGGCAGCGCAGACGAAGTGGCGCAGCTGCTGGTGTTCCTTGCCGGCGAGGGTGCGGGCTACATCACCGGTCAGGTGTTCGGCGTGAACGGAGGACTTGTGATCTGATGCGCAGGAACACTTTATTACAGGATTTCCCCCGGCGGGAGCATCCCCGGAGCAAGAAGGAGAGAGCAAAATGGGCATGACTTTAAAGGAACTGTTGACGAAAGGCGAAGGCACCATTTCGGCCAAGGAGGCCAAGGCGCTGGCTGCACAGTGCAGAATGGATGAGGAAACGCTCTACACCCTTCTGGAAGAACGCGGCATCAAGGTTCAGGAAGAGGATGCAGAGCCTACGCTGGATGTGGACAGCATCATGGCCGAGGTCGAGAATGCCGAGAACAACAACGATGATATGGGCATCAGTGAGGACGAGGAAGAGCAGAGCGAGGAGAACCCTGCAGACCTGAAGGCTGCCATGGACGAACTGCTGGACGACCCCGTTAAGAACTACCTCAAGCAGATCGGCCAGATTCCGCTGCTGAGCGCGGAGCAGGAGGTGGAGCTGAGCCGCCGCATCCATGCCGGTGCCGAGGCGGCGCACATCCTGCAGGCCGACCGCCAGAAGTACGGCGGGCCGGAGTACATCAAAAAGAACAGCGCACGCTTCTCGTTTGAAGAGGATGAGAACAGCCGCAGCTATACCGAAGATCTGGACGAGGAGGGCAACGAGAAGCCCAGCGAGGATGCCGAGGAAAAGGCTGCCGAAGAGGAAGCTATGGAGGCTGTGGAGAACGGCCCCCTGAGCGACGAAAAGCGCGCTGAGCTGCTCAAGACCCGCCGCGATGGCCTGAACGCCCGCCGCAGCCTGAGCGAAGCGAACCTGCGTCTGGTGGTGTCCATTGCCAAAAAGCATGTGGGCCACAATCTGGCATTCCTGGATCTGATCCAGGAGGGCAACATCGGCCTGATCAAGGCTGCTGAGAAGTTCGACTGCGACCGCGGCTTCCGCTTCTCCACCTATGCAACCTGGTGGATCCGTCAGGCCATCACCCGTGCCATTGCGGATCAGGCCCGTACTATCCGCATTCCGGTGCACATGGTGGAGACCATCAACCGGATGCGTCAGGCCACCAACCAGCTGGTGTACCAGAACGGCCACGAGCCGACCCCGGAAGAGTTGGCAAAGGCCATGGATATGAGCGTGGAGCGTGTGCGCGAGATCCAGCGCATGGCACAGGAGCCGGCAAGTCTGGAAAGCCCCGTGGGTGAGGAAGAGGATTCCTCTCTGGGCGATTTCGTCGCAGACGAAAACGCCGAAGCCCCCGGCAAGGCCGCAGACCGCGCCATGGTGGCACAGCAGATCAATCTGGCTCTCAAGAGCCTGACCCCTCGTGAAGAGAAGGTCATCCGCCTGCGCTTTGGTCTGGACGATGGCCGTCCCCGTACGCTGGAAGAGGTTGGCCGTGACTTTGGCGTTACCCGTGAGCGTGTGCGCCAGATCGAGGCAAAGGCGATCCGCAAGCTGCACAGCCGCAAGTGCCTGTCCCTGCTGAACGGCCTGATCGAGTGATAAAGTAAAACTCCTTCAGTCATCGCTGCGCGATGCCAGCTCCCTCAGAGAGGGAGCCCTTGGCAAAACCGGAAAGTTGTCCGTACTGCCAAAGGCCCCATCTCCGAGGGGGCTGTCTGCGTAAGCAGACTGGGGGAGTTCTTTCGTAAAAAACGACTTTTTGCAAAAATCCGGATTTTTTTGCAAAAACCTCTTGCCAAACGGTGGAAACTGTGGTATTATAACTGAGCTGTGATTGCGCTGCTATAGCTCAGTTGGTAGAGCGCATCCTTGGTAAGGATGAGGTCTCCAGTTCGAATCTGGATAGCAGCTCCAGCTCAGGACACCTCGAAGCCGTTTGGTTTTGGGGTGTCTTTTTTTGCTCCCAGAGCAGACGGAACGCCTGAAACGCAAGAGCCGCAGGCCCGGTGAGGGTCTGCGGCTCTGCGTTTATGGGAAAGAGGAATCTCAGGAAAGATCGGGATCAGAAATCAACGTCGGTATCGTAGTAGCAGCACTTGAGCAGCTTCTCCATCTCCTCCTGGCTGGGCTGGCGGGGATTGGAACCGGTGCAGGCGTCGCCGATGGCGTTTTTGGCGATCTCCGGCAGACGCTCCAGGAAGACTTCCTCCGGAACGAAGCCCTGCTCGGCGGGATAGGAATCCGGGCCGTAGTGCTGGATGCAGTGGGGGATGTTCAGCGCATCGTTCATGCCGCGCAGGTATGCGATGAGCAGCTGGACCTTTTCGTCGTCATTGGCACCGCCGAGCTTCATCTCGTCGGCAATGACGCCATAGCGCTTTTTGGCTTCGGGGTCTTTGGCGTTGAACGCGATGACCTTGGGCAGATACATGGCGTTGGCTGCACCATGGATGATGTGTGCGCCGTAGTCTGCAAAGGCAGCGCCAGTCTTGTGGGCCATGGAGTGGACGATGCCCAGCAGCGCATTGGAGAAGGCCATGCCGGCCAGACACTGTGCGTTGTGCATCGAATCACGCTTGGCCATGTCGCCGTTGTAGCTGTCCACCAGATCGCCCTGGATCATCCGGATGGCAAAGATGGCCAGCGGGTCGGTATAATCGCAGTGTGCGGTGGAGACATAAGCCTCGATGGCGTGGGTCATGGCGTCCATGCCGGTGTGTGCGGCCAGCTTCTTGGGCATGGTCTCGGCCAGGTCGGGATCGACGATGGCGACGTCCGGGGTGATCTCGAAGTCGGCGATGGGGTACTTGATGCCCTTCTGGTAATCGGTGATGATGGAGAAGGCGGTCACCTCGGTGGCGGTGCCGGAGGTGGAAGAGATGGCGCAGAAGTGTGCCTTGCGGCGCAGCGGCGGGATGCCGAAGACCTTGCACATCTCCTCAAAGGTGATCTCCGGGTACTCGTACTTGATCCACATGGCCTTTGCGGCGTCAATGGGGGAACCGCCGCCCATGGCGATGATCCAGTCCGGCTCGAACTTCAGCATGGCCTCAGCACCGCGCATGACGGTCTCGACCGAGGGGTCCGGCTCGATGCCTTCAAACAGCTCGACTTCCATGCCGGCTTCCTTCAGGTAGCTGACCGCACGGTCCAGGAAACCGAACCGCTTCATGGAGCCGCCGCCCACACAGATCATGGCCTTTTTGCCGGTGAAGGACTTCAGGGCTTCCAGCGCGCCCTTGCCGTGGTACAGATCGCGGGGAAGAGTAAAACGTGCCATAGGAATCTACCTCCAAATCAATTTGCTCTGAAATCGTTATGAAAATAACCAATTTGCTTAAATAAATTATATCGCAAACTGTTGGAAATTTCAATGAGCGGAATGGAGAAAGAAGCGCCGTGTTTTGGGCATTTTGATGAACTGCGGAAAACAAAAAAACCACCTGAATCCAAAGGATTCAAGTGGCTTTGCTGTGGAGCTGCTATCCAGATTCGAACTGGAGACCTCATCCTTACCAAGGATGCGCTCTACCAACTGAGCTATAGCAGCAAATGGCGACCCGGATCGGGCTCGAACCGACGACCCCCAGCGTGACAGGCTGGTGCTCTAACCAACTGAGCTACCGGGCCATGATCGCTCAAGTTCGCGGCTGTTCACCGCCGGAACGTGCTTTATTATACCCGAAGAATGACTTCTTGTCAAGCAGAAATCTACAAAAACCGCAAAAAACTTTTCGGGAGAAGAGAAAAGCCGCCCGCAGGCCGAAAATGGGCAAAACAAAACGTCCGGAACGATTGCTCCGGACGTTTGTGGCAGGGGTAGTAAGTCTCGAACTCACGGCACGCGGTTTTGGAGACCGCTGCTCTACCAACTGAGCTATACCCCTAGATCTGTGCTGCATTTTCTGAATGCTTGATTATTATATAAGATTCAGCGTAAAATGTCAAGCACATTTTTTCAATTTTTTGAATTGCAGCCGCAGCAGCCGTCGCTGGCAGAGGGCAGGCTCCGGGCCAGCTGTTCCAGCGTTACGCTGTCGATATACTGGTTGATGACATCGTCCAGCCCGCTCCAGAAGGGCAGGGTGAAGCACTGCTCGGACATGGGGCACTCGTTGGTCTCGCTGCCCAGGCAGGGGATGGGGGCCACGCTGCCCTCGATGGCGCGGAGGATCTCCCCGGCGGTGTAGTCGGCGGGAGCCTTGGTCAGGCGGTAGCCGCCCTGGCTACCGCGCTCGCTCTTGACAAGGCCGACCCGTGCCAGCGGCGTGACGATCTGTTCCAGATATTTCAGGCTGAGGTTCTGGCGCTCGCTGATCTCCTTCAGCGGGACGGTGGTGCCCGGCGCATAGCGGGCCAGTTCAGCCATCAGCCGCAGCGCATAGCGGCTTTTTGTCGAAAACTTCATAGCGATCTCTCCTTGTTCGTTTTCTTAGTATAACACGCCAAACCGATTTTGAAAAGTGAAAACGCGGCTTTCTCTTGTCGAAACAAAAAAGGTCTGGTATCATATAATAGAGAAAGTATGAGATCAGGAGATGAACCTATGATAGAGAAAATTGAACCGGCCGCAGCCATCCGCCTGCTGGATGCAGGCAAAGCGACTGCGGTGGACGTCCGGGAACCGGACGAGTTTGCGGTGGGGCACATTCCGGGAGCAAAGCTCCTGCCGCTGGGCGAGGTGCTGAGCCGTGCGGCAGAGGTCCTGCCCGACAAGAATGCCCCTTGGCTGATCTACTGCCGCACCGGCCGCCGCAGCGCCGATGCCGTGCAGAAGCTGGACAGCCTCGGCTACACCAACCTCTACGATCTGGGCGGCATTCTGAGCTGGCCGTATGAGATCGAAGGCGATTTTGAGGGACACTTCTAAAAATATACTCTTTTGCGCGCCAAAAGAGTACCAGAAAAGCGCCCGCTCCGCCCTGCCAGAGCCTCTCCTACCAGGAGAGGTGGCATTGCGAAGCAATGACGGAGAGGTTGTACGAAGGAAACGGAGAGAAAGGGGATGTGCTGCGATGTCTTTTGCAGCGAGAGATTTTGCCGGCAGCCACTGCGGCTGCCGGTATCAGCAGGACTACCGCCCGACGCTGGGGCGGGACGGCAAAAAGGAGTCCGGTACGCTGGAGGTCATCAAATTCTACTACGATGGTGCCATCCGCTTCGAGCAGCACTGCTACGGCGAGGCGGCGACCTTCGTGTTCGGCGTCTGGGCGTCCGGTATGGACGAGGACGGCACCCTGCACTGGGCACTGCCCGACCGCCGGAAGAGCTACTACGACGAGGCGTATCTGCCCAAAAAACTGGACCGCGTGGACGAAGCCGGAAACCTCTACTTCGATGGCTCGAAATTTCCGTGGAAGCTGGCAGATGATTTTGAGGAAGACAAGCGCTGGGGCTACCCCCGCTGGAAGGTGCTGCTGGGCAGGCTGACCGGCAAAGGAAAAGGCTGAATTGTAAAAAAATCCGGAATTTCTGCAATTCATATTGACATAGTGGGAATACTAGGGTATAAATAGAGAGCGAAGTATTCATTCGGGCGGAAACTGGCCCGATGTTATCCGAGGAAAGGACAGGATCCCTATGGAAATTTCTGAAAAAGTTGTCTATCTGGACAACGCTGCGACCACGGCCTGCGCTCCTGAAGTGCTGGCTGTGATGACCGAGGCACTGAGCGGTGCCTGCGGCAACCCCAGCAGCCATTACAGCGTCGGCTACGAAGCAAAAGAGTTTGTGGATACCGGCCGTGCACAGGTGGCCAAGGCCATCAACGCTGCCCCGGCCGAGATCTTCTTCACCGGCTGCGGCTCAGAGGCCGACAACTGGGCTGTAAAGGGCACCGCCTTCACCAAGGCGCGCCAGAATAAAAAACACCTCATCACCAGCGCCTTCGAGCACCATGCCATCATGCACAGCATGGCTTCTCTGGAGCGCATGGGCTTTGAAGTCACCTATATCAAACCCACCGCCGAGGGCTACATCCGCCCGGAGGATGTCGAGGCTGCGATCCGCCCCGATACCGCGCTGGTCAGCATCATGATGGCCAACAACGAGATCGGCACCATTCAGCCCATCAAGGAGATCGCGGAGATCGCCCATAAGCACGGCGTCTGGATGCACACCGATGCGGTGCAGGCTGTGGGTGCCATCCCTGTGGACGTCAAGGAGCTGGGCGTGGATATGCTGTCCATGAGCGCCCACAAGTTCAACGGCCCCAAGGGCATGGGCGCACTGTACTGCAAGAAGGGCGTCTGGCCCCAGAACCTCATCGACGGCGGCAGCCAGGAGGCCCGCCACCGCGCCGGTACTGAGAACGTCGCCGGCATCGCCGGTATGGGCAAGGCGCTGGAGATGGCCACGGCCAATCTGGAAGAGCGGATGGCCCACGAGCAGCAGCTGCGGGACTACGTCATCAACCGCATCCTGAAGAACATCCCCGAAGCCCGCCTGAACGGCGGTCTGGAGCACCGCCTGCCCGGCAACGTGAACATCAGCTTCCCCGGCCTGGAGGGCGAGACCATTCTGCTGGACCTGGATATGCACAACATCTGTGCTTCGACCGGTTCTGCCTGCAACTCGGACAGCCTGGACCCCAGCCATGTTCTGCTGAGCATCGGTGTGCCGGAAGAGATCGGCCACGGTTCCATGCGGTTCACGTTCGGCCCGCAGAATACCATGGAAGAAGCGGAGTATCTGTGTGACGTGCTGGAGGAGGTCATCCCCCGCCGCCGCGCAATGAGTTGTATGTGGCTGCAGGGCCAGAACAAGGCCCGTCAGTTCAGCCTGAAGGGAGAGCAGTAAAAATGGCAAGTATGTATAGTGCAAAGGTCATGGAGCATTTCGCAAATCCGCACAATGTCGGTGAGATCCCCGACGCCAACGGCGTGGGTGAGGTCGGCAACCCCAAGTGCGGCGACATCATGCGCATGTACCTGAAGATCGAGAACAACGTCATCGTTGATGTCAAGTTCCTCACCTTCGGCTGCGGTGCCGCCATCGCCACCAGCAGCATGGCCACCGACCTCATCAAGGGCAAGACCATCGAAGAGGCCCTCAAACTGACCAACAAGGCCGTTGTGGAAGCTCTGGAAGGTCTGCCTCCCATCAAGGTCCACTGCTCGGTCCTGGCCGAGCAGGCCGTCAAGGCTGCTCTGTCCGACTATTACCGCCGTCAGGGCATCGACCCGGAACCCATCGTCGGCAAGCTGGAAGAGGACTGCGAGCATTGCGAGAGCTGCGGGAAGTAACACACCCTGCATCCTGAAACGCCTGCGAAGAGAGAAAACAACAAAAGCTGGACTGCGTTTGCAGTCCAGCTTTTGTTGTTTATCACGTTTGCGTTACTCAGCCTTGGGAGCCTCAGCAGGCTTTGCAGCCGCAGGTGCTGCGGGCTTCACGAGGGGATACGGATAGTCCTTCAGCGGGAAGAGGATGATCTTCTTCGGGCACTTCTGGGCGCACATACCGCAGCCCTTGCACTTGTCGTAGTCCACACGGGCCACGCCGTCCACAACATGGATGGCGTCGAACTTACAGGTGCGCTCACACATGCCGCAGGCGATGCAGGAAGTGGTGCAGGCCTTCATGGCAACAGGGCCCTTGTCCTGGTTGGAGCACATGACCACCGGTTTGCGGGGGCCGCCAGCGTCGATCATGATGACCTTCTTGGGGCAGATGTTGGCGCAGGCACCGCAGCCGGTGCACTTGTCCTTGTCCACCTTTGCCACGCCGTCCACGATGTGGATGGCGTCGAACTTACAGACCTTGGTGCAGTCGCCCAGACCGATACAGGCGAAGGTGCAGGTCTTGGGGCCGCCGTACAGAGCCGCAGCCGCAGCGCAGCTCTGGATGCCGGTGTAATCGTAGCTGGGCTTGCAGTGCTCGGAATTGCCCTGGCACTGGACCACAGCCTTCTTTTCGACCGCACTGGCCTCACCGCCCATGATCTTGGCGATGGCAGCAGCAGCCTTGGGGCCGCCGGGTGCGCACTTGTCGCAGGCCACGCCGTCCATGACGACGGCCTTGGCGTAGTCTGCGCAGCCTGCGTAGCCGCAGCCGCCGCAGTTTGCGCCAGCCAGACAGGAGGCGACTTCTTCAATGCGGGGATCTTCCTCCACGGCCATGAACTTGGCGGCAGCGACCAGAATGATCGCGCCCACCGCGCCCACGATGGTGCAGAGGATAACAGCCGATGCAATATTCATAGTTCTGTTTCCTCCTTTACAGCGTCACGTTGAACAGGTTCTCGACCAGACCGCCAAAGCCCATGAAGGACAGGCTGGTGATGGCCGCTGCGATCAGCGTGATGGGCAGGCCCTTGAAGGGTGCCGGGGGATCGCAGGCTTCCACGCGCTTGCGCACACCGCTGAACATGACCATGGCCAGCATGAAGCCGACGCCTGCGCCCACAGCGCAGACCAGAGCCTCAACGTAGGCGGCTGCAAAGCCCAGGGTGGCAACGTCAGCACCGTAGTCGTCCACGACCAGGATGGTGACAGCCAGCACGCAGCAGTTGGTGGTGATCAGGGGCAGGTAAACGCCCAGGGAGTTGTACAGAGCGACAACGTACTTTTTCAGGAAGATCTCGATGAACTGGACCAGAACGGCGATGACCAGGATGAAGACGATGGTCTGCAGGTAGCTCAGGCCAGCGGGGTCCAGAATGAAGATCTGCAGCGGGAAGGTGACAGCCGTTGCCACCAGCATGACGAAGATAACAGCACCGGACATGCCCAGCGAGGAGTCCAGCTTTTTGGAAACGCCCAGGAACGGGCAGATGCCATAGAACTTCACCAGCACGTAGTTGTTGACCAGGATCATGCTGAAGAAGATCGCAGCGAGTTTAACGAGCATCTTATTCCGCCTCCTTCTTCAGATTGTCAAGGTCACAGCAGCTCTTGCGCTCAATGCGGGCGTCCAGCTTGCCTTCCAGCCAGATGCAGCCGGCCATCAGGACACCGTAGCAGAAGAATGCGCCGGGGGCCTGGGTCATGATGCTCATCTTGGCCATGCTCTCCGGCAGGACGGTGAAGCCCAGCCAGGTGCCGCTGCCCAGGATCTCACGGATGGAAGCCATCAGGGTGACGGTCAGGGTATAGCCGATGCCCATGCCGATGCCGTCCAGAGCGGAATCGACCACGCTGTTCTTGCAGGCAAACATCTCGGCACGGCCGAGGATGATGCAGTTGACGACGATCAGGGGCAGGAAGACGCCCAGTGCGGTGTACAGGCTCTCCATGTAGGCGTGCATCACCATCTGAACGATGGTCACGAAGCCTGCGATGATGACGATGTAGCAGGGCAGATGGACCTTTGCGGGGATCACGTTGCGCAGCAGCGAGATCAGGATGTTGGAGCAGACCAGCACGAAGGTGAAGGCCGCGCCCATGCCCAGTGCGCTGGAAACAGCCGTGGTAACGGCCAGGCACGAGCAGGTGCCCAGAACCAGACGCAGAACGGGATTCTCTTTGATGATGCCGTTGGTAAGGATGCTTACCTTGGACTTGTTTTCGTTTGCCATTTCTTACCAACCTCCTTTATGCCAGCTCATTGTAGCAGTTGATGCAGTCATTGATGGCAGCAAACAGAGCCTTGGAAGAGATCGTAGCGCCGCTGTAAGCGTCGTAGCCCTGGCCCAGGGTGATGTTCTGGGTGCCGTCCATGCCGTCGAACTGCGCCAGGAAGCTGTCCGTTGCGACATTGCTGCCGATGCCCTTGGTCTGGGTCGAAGCGTCCACCCAGATGCCGGTGACGGTGCCATTGGTATCAAAGCCCATGATGACGGACAGGATGCCGCCGTCGAAGCCCTTTTCCTCTGCCTTGATGGCGATGCTGCCATCGGTGGCCTTGACCACGCCCGTCACGTTCTCGGTACTGAAGTCGGTCACCTCGTCCAGGTCGGATGCGCTGGAAACGGTGGGCATGACATCCACGTAGGCTGCCAGAGTCGCAGCCTTCAGGTTCTCCTCAATGATAGGAGCCGTAAAGGAGTTCACCAGTGCAAGCAGCAGGCTGACGATCAGAGCGATGACGCTCAGGACGACGACCGGCTTGACGGTGCTCTCCCAGGTAGAATTCTTACTCATTTGCCAGCACCCTCCTTTGCTTTCTTGGCAGGCTTGACATAGCCATAAGGAGTCTGACGGGTCCAGTCGTTGATGAAGGGGACCCACAGGTTCATGAACAGCAGAGCGAAGGAAACGCCCTCGGCGTAGCTGCCCCACTGACGGATGGCGAAGGTGACGATGCCCAGGCACAGGCCGTAGATCAGCTTGCCCTTCAGGGTGAAGGGGCTGGTGACATAGTCGGTCGCCATGAAGACGGCACCGAACATCAGGCCGCCGGACAGGATGCCGACCAGAGCGCCGTGCAGGCTGCCGGTGGAGATGAGGTAGAAGACGAACATGCTGCCGATGTAAGAAGCGGGGATGGCGATGCTGATGGTCTTGGTGGCCACCAGATAGATCAGGCCCAGCACGATGGCCAGAGCGCAGGTCTCACCCAGAACACCGCCGTGCACACCCATGAACAGGTCCAGCAGGCTCAGCTTGGAGGTATCTGCCACGGCCAGCGGGGTCGCGCTGGACAGCTGGTCCACCGCTGCGTCGGGGTAGACCCACTTGTTCATCGAACCGGCAAAGCTGATGAACAGCACGATGCGGCCGACCAGTGCGGGGTTGGCAAAGTTCATGCCGATGCCGCCGAACAGCTGCTTGACCACCACGATGGCCACCAGGTCACCAACGATGAGCTGGCCCAGAGGCATACCAACGGGCACGTTCAGCGCCAGGATGATGCCGGTGACGACTGCGGACAGGTCGCCGATGGGGTTGGGCTTCTTGAGCAGCTTGCAGTACAGCCACTCAAAGGCCACACAGGCCACGACGGATACCGCCGTGACCAGCAGGGCACGCCAGCCGAAAATGATTGCAGAGGCGACCACGCAGGGGGTCAGGGCGACGATCACGTTGGCCATCAGGCTGGTGGTCGTCTCCTCCGAGCGCAGGTGCGGGGAGGCCGAAACAATAAGCCGAGTATCCATTACTTATTGCCTCCTTTTTTGATTTCACCAAGGTAGAACGCCTTTGCCAGACCCATCATCTGGGTGCAGGGACGCTTTGCCGGGCAGACGAACGAGCAGGAGCCGCAGTTGAAGCAGTAATCCACATGCAGCTTGCCCAGCTCCTGAACATCGCGGGCGGCGTAAGCCTGATTGACTTCCACCGGCTCCAGACCCATCGGGCAATACTCAACGCAGCGGCCGCAGCGGATGCAGGGAGAGACCGGTGCAGGCTGTGCAGCGGTGTCGCTCAGCATGATGAGGCCGGAGGTGGTCTTGGTGGTGGGGTAACTCAGGTTCTCGACAGCGGGGCCCATCATGGCACCACCGGCGACCACCTTGCCCAGCTTGACGCCGCCCTTGACACCGGCAGCGTTCAGCACATCCTCATAGGCAGTGCCCACGGGGACGATCAGGTTCTGGGGCTTTGCGCAGGCATCGCCGTCCACGGTGATGCAGCGGCTGACCACCGGCATACCGGTCGCCAGATACTTGCCCAGGGTGGAGACGCTGGTCACGTTCATGACGATGGCGCCTGCATCAGCGGGCAGACCGCCGTGCGGGACCTCGCGGCCCAGGCACTTCTCGATCAGGATCAGCTCGGCACCGGTGCCGTAGACGCTGGGCAGCGGCTTGACCTCGATCGCAGGCTTGTCCTTGGTCTTCTGGCACAGCAGGTCGATGCACTCCGGCTTGTTGTTCTCGATGCCGATGACGCACTTCGGGATGCCGACGTACTTCAGCACGGCCTCGATGCCGCGGATGATATCATCGCTGCAGTTCAGCATCTCCTGGGTATCGCTGGTCAGCCACACTTCGCACTCGGAAGCGTTGATGAGCAGGGTATCCACCGGAGGCTTGGGCTGGAGCTTGACGTCGGTCGGGAAGCCTGCGCCGCCCAGACCGACCAGACCGCACGCACGCACGGCTGCCAGGAAGCTGGCCTTATCGGTCACTTCCGGGGCCTTGACGGCGGGGTCAACGGTCTGCTTGCCATCGGTCTTGATGACGACGGAGTCGCACATCCGGCCGTTGGACAGACGGAACGGTTCCACGGCAGCCACGGTGCCGGAAACACTGGAGTGGATATTTGCAGAGACAAAACCGCCTGCTTCACCGATCTTGGTGCCGACAAACACTTCGTCGCCCTTTTTGACCAGGGCTTTCGCCGGGGCACCGATGTGCTGGCTCATCAGGATGCGTACCTGCGCGGGCAGAGGCATCGGGACTGGTTTGCTTGCAGCAGTTGCTTTGTCATGCGGCGTATGCGCGCCAAGCGCCGCACGTTTCAGCTTGTTCAACATGGAATTAAATCCCCCATTCTGCTTGAATTGCCTTCCCCGGCTTTCGTGCGGGCGCACGGGGGCTAGGGACGGCAGCTGCTTGACACGTTTATTGTATCATGTTGCATCCCGAAGTTCAACGACAACTGAGCCAAAATGATGCAAATTCCTGAATTTTCTTTGCTGATTTTGCTAATTAGGCAAGACTAACCCTTGACATTTTTGTAACGTTCTTCCAAAATACGGACGTTTGCGTTTCGGCACCGAATATGATATACTACCTATAATAACTTCTGTGGAGCTGGTCTTGCTCCACGGATGCCATACCCGCCAAGGAGGATCAAACGATGAAAGTTCTCAAAGCTCTGCTTGCTGTGTTCACGTTCTTAGCTGCCGCGCTGACCTGCGCATTGCTCTTTGTGCAGGAAAAACATGCTCCCCGTTATATCCAGATCTATACCGGCGAGCACGACTGAGCCGCCGATCAAACAACAACAGCCGCCGTGCAGTGAAAAACTGCACGGCGGCTGTTTCATCTTATACGCTTATCGCAGAACGATCTCGTCGTTCTCGGCGTCCACGGTCAGGCTGCTGCCCGAAACGAGGGTGCCGTCGATGATCTTCTCGGCGGCGGGGTCCTCCACGGCCTTGCGGATGACGCGGCGCAGGTCACGCGCACCGAATTTGCCGCCCTGGCTTTTGACGACCAGCGCATGGAGGGCTGCCGGGGTGTAGCTGTACCGGATGCCCTTGGCCTCCATGCTGGGCTTGTATTCATCCAGCATGAGGGCAGCGATGCCTTCCAGCGTCTCCTGCCCCAGCGGTCTGAAGGTGATGACCTCGTCCACGCGGCCCAGAAATTCCGGGCGGAGGAACTGGCTCAGGGCCTTGCGGCTCTTCTCCTCGCTGAGCTGGTCCTGGCTCTTGTTGAAGCCCAGACCGGCGGTGGACTGGTCGCTGCTGCCCGCGTTGGAGGTCATGCAGATGACGGTGTTGGAGAAATCGACCGTCCGGCCCTGGGCGTCGTTGATCTTGCCCTCGTCCAGGATCTGGAGCAGGATGTTCATGACGTCGGGGTGGGCTTTTTCGATCTCATCGAACAGCACGACGCTGTAAGGGCGGCGGCGGACCTTTTCGGTCAGCTGACCGGCCTCCTCGTAGCCGACATAGCCCGGAGGCGAACCGATCATGCGGGACACCGCATATTTTTCCATATATTCGCTCATATCGAGGCGGATGAGCGGGTCCGGCCCGTCGAAGAGCTGGCTGGCCAGCTGCTTGACCAGCTCGGTCTTGCCGACACCGGTGGGGCCGACAAAGATGAAGCTGGCGGGGCGGCGGCGGCCGGACAGGTCGGCGCGGCTGCGCTTGACGGCCTGTGCCACCAGATGGACGGCCTCGTCCTGCCCGATGATCTTCTTTTTCAGTTCGCTTTCCAGGCTGGCGAGCTTGGCGTACTCGGTCTCCCGGATCTTCACGGCGGGGATGCCGGTCCACAGCTCGATGACCTTGGCCACATCGTCCATGGTCACCTGGATCGCGCTGGCAGCGGCCTGCTTTGCGGGCAGCTCGCTCTCCAGCTGGGCCATCCGGGTCTTCCGCTCGGCCACCCGCTCATAGTCGATGGGCTCGTTGACATCGGCGTTCTCCATCTCGGCTTCTTCCTGCCGGAGGGCATCCAGCTCCTTCTGCATTTCGAGGTACTCCGAGATGACCGGGTGGGCCAGATTGCAGCAGGCGCAGGCCTCGTCCAGCAGGTCGATGGCCTTATCGGGCAGGTAGCGGTCGGTGATGTACCGTTCGCTCAGGGTGACGGCTGCGCTCAGCACATCGGCGGGCACCTGCACATGGTGGTGCTCCTCGTAGTAGTGCTTGATGCCGTTCATCACGGCCAGCGTATCGGAGACGCTGGGCTCCTCCACCCGCACGGGCTGGAAGCGGCGCTCCAGGGCCTGATCCTTCTCGATATACTTGCGGTACTCGTTGAAGGTCGTGGCACCGATGACCTGGATCTCGCCGCGGGAGAGGGCAGGCTTCAGGATGTTGCCCGCGTTCATGGCACCCTCGCTCTCACCGGCCGAGGTGATGGTGTGGATCTCGTCGATGAACAGGATGACGTTTCCGGCGGCCTTGACCTCGCTCAGCAGACCCTTGACCCGCTGCTCGAACTGGCCGCGGAACTGTGTGCCTGCCACAAGGCTGGTCAGGTCCAGTAGATAGATCTCCTTATCCTTCAGCCCGGCGGGCACCTCGCCTCTGGCGATGCGCTCCGCGATGCCCTCCGCGATGGCGGTCTTGCCGACACCGGCTTCGCCGATGAGGCAGGGGTTGTTCTTCTGGCGGCGGCTCAGGATCTGGATGGTGCGGTAGATCTCACGGTCGCGGCCGATGATGTCGTCCAGCCGGCCCTCCCGCGCCTTGCGGGTCAGGTTCTCGCAGTAGGTGTCCAGAAATTTGCGGCGGGGCGGCTTTTTGCCGCTCTTGCCGGGCTTTTTGTCCCCCTTGGGAGCGTCCTGCTCCCCGCCGTTCATGCTCAGCGGGAACGTTGCACTGGAGCCGGGCATGAGGTCTTCGTCCCCATCCTCGCCGCCCTGCGGCTGCCCCATGTTCATCATCATGGAGAACGGATTGCCGGAGCCGTCGCCCAGCTCCTGCATCATGTTTTCCATCCGGTCTTCCATGTTGTCCATGTCCTCGTCCGACATGCCGAACTGCTTCATCAGATCCTCCACCGGCTTGATGTGCAGCTCGCGGGCACAATGCAGGCAGTACCCCTCGTTTTTCATCTGGCCGTTCTCCATCCGCTGGACGAAGATGATGGCCGGACGCTTTTGGCATCGAATGCAGACCATAGTTCCTCCTTCAGGTCCCACCCGTTTACAGGAACGGGTTGAACAAATTGAATGCTTTATAGTAAAGGCTGCTGCTCATCACGGTGTCGTTGAGCACCGTGAGATTGCCGCCGGTAATGACGATGATGGCCCAGACCACGCAGAGCACCAGATAGATGTCCACCAGGCTGGCCAGTGCGCCCACCGTATAGCCCAGCCCGCGGTTGACGGTGCCGATGACGGGCAGCTTGTTCACCAGCCCCAGCACCGTGACCAGCAGGCTGACGAGCATCCGCAGCAGGGCGAATGCCACGAAGAACAGCACCAGCGAGATCACCGGCGTCAGCAGCGGGGCCAGCACCTTCTGGACGATGACGTCGGCCAAAAGGACGGCGTTGTCGTTGAGCACGGCGGAGATGGAGCGCTCGCAGGCCTCCACGATGGAAGCCCGGAAGCTCTCCGGCAGAAATCCCGCGTACCGGGCCGCGATGCCGGAGAGGCTGACGGCCCCGTCTGCCGAGATGCTGGCGGCGATCTGGTCCCGGAAGCTGCCGGCAAAGAACCGCTCGAACACCTGCCCGGCGGCCCAGCCGGAAAACTGCCGGGCCCCGAACAGGCTGATGAGATTGCCCGTCAGCTGCACGACCCCCGCCAAAAAGCCCTTGCGGGCGTAGCGGATGGCCAGAACGAGCCAGACCACCGTACATAGGATATCAAAAATAAATGACGGATTCTTGAACATACAACATGATCCTTGTTACTTTCTGCCGCAGAGTGCCAATCAAATCGCATTCTCCCCTCGCTCCAAAGCCCTTACTCCTGCGGCGGCTCCAGCACCTGTGCCGTATTGCCGCTGAACAGCAGCAGCTCCTTGGCGTCGGCCAGAAGTGCCTGGGGCTTGGCCGCAAGGGTCTGGCTCCACTGCCGCTCGCCGGAGACATTGCAGCACTCCACCCCGCTGTCGGACAGCAGATAGAACAGGCTGCCCGCCCGGACGATGGCATTGGCCGATGCCACTGAGCCGCTGAACTGGACGTTCAGGTTTTTGTCCAGCAGCACGGTCTGATGCAGCTGGCCGGACCCCAGCAGCAGGGCGATATTGCCCGCCGCATCCACCGAGACGTCCTTCAGGGTGTTCCCGGCGAACTCGTAGGCTGCGCGCTCGCCGCCGCCCGCGTTGTAGAGCACGACGCGGGTGTCGTACACGGCCAGGAGGGTGGACGCCGAGGTCCAGCCCAGCCACTGGGGCACACCGCTCTGGTTCGCGATGCTCACAGGGTCCCCCGATGCCAGATTGATGAGGTAAAGGTTCGTCATCATCTGGCCGCCGCTGGCTGTGACGGCGGGGGCCGCCCCCAGCTTCCGGCTGTCGGGCGAGAAAGCCATCCGCAGCGGGGTGCCGTCGTTGGAGCTCATGCTCCAGCGCAGCACTTCTTCCATGTTGGCGTTGTAGACCAGCAGCTTCGCCATGGCGCTGATGTCCTCTGTGACCACGGCCAGATTGCCGTTGTCGGCCACCGCGCAGAGGAAGATGCTGTTTTCCATCTGTTTGGTATAGAGATTCTGAGTGCGGCTCTCCACCCGCAGCTCATTGCCGGACCGGTTGTAGAGCACAAAGCGGTTCCGGCCTGCGGCCAGAGCCGGGCGGGCGTAGCCGCTCTGGATGCTGTTCAGCTTTTTGCCGCTGCGGGAGTAGACGACGCAGCCCTCCTTGCCCAGCTCCACAAAGCTGCCGGTCAGCGGCTCCACCTGTGTCACCTCGGAAACGCCGGTCTGCTGCGGCCAGCCGGAACCGGGCAGCAGCGCGATGCGGGCCGTGTCGATGAAGTCCTTTGCCATCGTCACCGAGCTGCCCACCACGCCGGTGGCAAACAGCACCACCGCCGTCAGCAGCACCAGCAGGACGGCCGTCCGCCGGATGCGCCGGGTGCGCACCCGCTGGCGGGCCTGCTCCAGATATTCGACACGCCCCGCCGAGAGCGGCTCGTCGTTTTCCGAACGGCCGCGGGAAATCTTACGCATTCGCTTCGCCCTCTCCCTTGTAATCTACGCATTTCAGGAACAAGCCCTGCGCGGGCAGGGTCGGCCCGGCCAGGCTGCGGTCCCGGCTGGCCAGGATGCCCGGTACGGCGTCCGGGTCCAGCCGCCCGGCACCGGCCTCGCACAGGGTCCCCGCCAGGATGCGCACCATATTATATAAGTAGCCGTCTGCCGTCACGGTGATCTCCAGGTCGTCGCCGTTCCGCACAACGCTGCAATCCGTAATGGTGCGGACGGTGTCGCCGTGGGCCGCTGCCGAGCTGCCCGCCGCACAGAGGGCGAGAAAATCGTGCGTTCCCACAAACTTCCGCGCCGCCTGCTGCATCTTGGTCTCATCCAGCCGCCGGGGGACGCGGGTGTAGTACTTCGCGTCGAAAGGCGAGTCGATGGGGCTGTTGTGGATGCGGTAAAGGTAGGTCTTGGTGTGGGCGGCATACCGGGCGTGGAAATCCTCCGGCACGATGCGGGCCGACAGCACCCGGATATCCGGCGGCAGATGCTGGTTGAGTGCCAGCGGCAGCTTTTCCGGCGGGATGCGGGTGTCGGCGTGGAAGTTCAGTGCAAAGCCCAGCGCATGGACCCCCGCGTCGGTGCGGCTGCAGCCCTTGATGTCGGGCCGGGTGCCCAGCACAGCTTCCAGACCGTCCTGAAACGTCTGGGCCACGCTCCGCCCATTGGGCTGCACCTGAAATCCGCAGTAATTCGTGCCGTCGTAGGCTAAAAGAAGCAGAAAATTCATAAAAGTTCGTTGCAGATCGTTTCCCTCTCCGTCATTGCTTTGCAATGCCACCTCTCCCGAAGGGCGAGGTTTTTCGCCTTTTCCGAAACCGGTCAAAGCTCCCCCTTCGGGGGAGCTGGCAAAGCCGTCAGGCTTTGACTGAGAGGGTGAGAAAGTGGTTAGAAATTCGGGAACACCAGCCGCGAGGACAGGATGAGCGCAAAGCAGACGATGCAGACGGCAAGGTCGATGTAATCCTGCCGGGTGCAGCGCAGCACCTTCAGGCGGGTGCGGCCATCGCCGCCGCGGTAGCAGCGGCACTCCATGGCCATGGCCAGCTCGTCGGCACGGCGGAACGCCGAGATGAACAGCGGGATGAGCACCGGCACCAGCGCCTTGATCCGCTCGGTCATGGTGCCGCTGTCCAGCATGGCACCACGGGCCTTCTGGGCGTTCATGATCTTATCCGTCTCCTCGATGAGGGTCGGGATGAAGCGGAGGGCGATGCTCATCATCATGGCAAGCTCGTGCACCGGGAAGTGCAGCCTGCCCAGAGGCTTGAGCAGCTGCTCGATGGCATCTGTCAGCACGATGGGGCTGGTGGTGTAGGTCAGCAGGCTGGTGCCTGCGATGAGGGCCATGACGCGGACGGCCATCAGCACGGCGTAGCGGACGCCCTCGGCGTAGATCTTGAAGATCCAGAACTGCACCAGCGGGTCGCCCTCGCCGGAGACGAAGAAGAGGTTCAGCACAGCCGTAAAAAGGATGATGGGCAGGATGGGCTTCAGGCTCTTCAAGATCAGCTTGAAGGGGATCTTCGCCACGGCATACATCGCCACGAGGAAGAGGATGGACAGCGTCAGACCCAGCGGGTTGGACGCTGCGAACAGCAGGATGATATAAGCGATGGTCAGCACCAGCTTGAGCCGGGGGTCGAATTTGTGCACAAGGCTGCTGCCCGGAAAATGCTGGCCGATGGTGATGTCTCTCAGCATTCGGACACGCCCCCTTTCCGGCTCTGCTCACGGGGCAGGACGAGGCTCTCGCCCGCATCCCGCCGCTGTTTGGCTTCCAGGATCATCTTGACGGCATAGGGCACGGTGTACACGTCCGCCGGGACATCCACGCCCATCTCCCGCAGCTTGAGGAAAATCTTCGTCACCTGCGGCACCGACAGCCCCAGTGCAAGCAGCTCCGGCGCACGGGCGAAGACCTGCTCCACGGTGTCGTACATCGCGATCTTCTTGTTGGACATGACCAGCACCCGGTCGGCGTACTTGGCGATGTCCTCCATGCTGTGGGAGACCAGCAGCACGGTGGTGCCGGTCTTCTTGTGGTAGTTCTTGACTTCGGACAAGATCTCGTCCCGGCCTTCGGGGTCCAGACCGGCGGCAGGCTCGTCCAGCACGAGGATGCGGGGCTTCATGGCCATGACGCCCGCCACCGCCACGCGGCGCTTCTGGCCGCCGGACAGTTCAAAGGGGCTGCGCTCCAGCAGGGCCTCGTCCAGGCCGACAAAGCTGGCGGCCTCGTGGACGCGGCGGTCGATCTCGGCCTCGTCCAGCCCCATGTTCCTGGGGCCGAAGGCGATGTCCTTGTAGCAGGTCTCCTCAAAGAGCTGATATTCCGGATACTGGAACACCAGCCCCGTCAGGAACCGGAAGTCCCGGATCTTTTCCGGCTCGGCCCACAGGTCGCGGCCGTCGATAAAGATCTTGCCGCTGGTGGGCTTGTTCAGGCCGTTCATGTGGGTGATGAGGGTGCTCTTGCCGGAACCGGTGGCACCGATGATGCCGACGAAATCGCCCTCTTCCACCTCGAAGCTCACATCGTCCAGCGCGGTGACGGCGTTGGGCATGCCGGGGTTGTACACATAGCTCAGATGTTCGACTTTGATGATGCTTCCCATTGCGTCCGCCCTCCTTTACTGCAGCAGCTCATAGAGAGCCTGTGCGCATTCGCCGGTGTCGATGATGCCTTCCGGCATGGGGATGCCGGCCTTGACCAGCTCGTCCCGCAGTTCCGCCGCCTGGGGCACATCCAGCCGCAGGGCGCGGACCTTCTCGGTCTGGCTGAACACCTCTTTCGGGGTACCCTCCATCACCACATGGCCCTGGCTCATGACCAGGACGCGGTCGGCCTGCGCGGCCTCTTCCATATAATGGGTGATGGCGACGACCGTGATGCCCAGATCCTTGTTCAGGCGGTGGATGGTCTGCATCACCTGCTCGCGGCCGCGCGGGTCCAGCATGGCGGTGGCTTCGTCGAGGATGAGGCAGTCGGGCCGCATGGCGACGACGCCCGCAATGGCGACGCGCTGTTTCTGGCCGCCGGAAAGGTTGTGCGGGGCGCGCTCGCGGTACTCGTAGATGCCCGCCATCTTCATGGCGTCATCCACGCGGCGGCGCATCTCTTCGGGCGGGACGCCGAGGTTTTCCAGCGCAAAGGCAACGTCTTCCTCCACCACGGTGGCCACGATCTGGTTGTCCGGGCTTTGGAACACCATGCCCACCTTCTGGCGGATGTCATAGATCTTCTCTTCGTCTCTGGTGTCCATCCCCTCCACCAGCACGGTGCCGCTTTCGGGCAGGAGGATGGCATTGAAGTGCTTTGCGAGGGTGGATTTGCCGCAGCCGTTCGCACCCAGAACGGCCACGAACTCGCCGCGGCGGACCCCCACCGACACGCCGTTCAGGGCGTAGACCGGCTGCTCCGGGTCGTAGCGGAATTTCAGCGCATTCGCTGTCAGGATCGTTTCTTCCATTTGTGTTTCTCTTTCCGGTGGTGCGCCTTCTCAAAAGGCTGTACCCCATTCGATACGATGTCTTTTTTGCAAAAAGGTGAGTCTTCGTGCAACCTTTTATTCTTCCCAGATCGCGGTCGCGCCGCAGGGCACGACGCCGCCGGTGGCCGAGACCGGCAGGCCGATCTCATCGCAGCTGGTCTTGCCGCCAAAGCGGGGCACCAGCGTCGGGTGGAGCATATACTCCATGACGGCGGGCGACAGGCCGGTGGTGTAGCTGTTGACGGCAAAGAAGAGCGGCTTGTCGCTCAGCACTTCTTCGCACTGGCTGACGAGGTCGTAGATGCAGTCTTCCAGCTTCCAGATCTCGCCGCCGGGGCCGCGGCCATAGCTCGGCGGGTCCATGATGATGCCGTCGTAGGTGTTGCCGCGCCGCTTCTCGCGGGCGACGAACTTGGCGCAGTCGTCCACCAGCCAGCGGATGGGCTTGTCGGCCAGGCCGCTGGCGGCGGCGTTGTCCTTGCCCCAGGCCACGATGCCCTTGGAGGCATCCACATGGCAGACGGTGGCCCCCGCCGCCGCACAGGCCAGCGTAGCGCCGCCGGTGTAGCCGAACAGGTTCAGCACTTTGATGGGCCGGCCCGCCGCGCGGATCTTCTTCGCATACCAGGCCCAGTTGACGGCCTGCTCCGGGAACACGCCCGTGTGCTTGAATCCGGTGGGGCTGACGATGAGGGTCAGCTTGTCTTCCCCCTCGCCGCAGGAGATCTTCCACTTTTCGGGCAGACGGCGGCGGTACTCCCACTCGCCGCCGCCCTGATTGGAGCGGTGGTAGATGGCATCCGCCTTGGCCCAGAGCGGGCTCTGCTGCGGCGTCTTCCAGACTACCTGCGGGTCGGGGCGGACGAGCAGCGTCTCGCCCCAGCGCTCCAGACGGTTGCCGCCGGTGGCATCCAGCAGCTCATAATCTTTCCATGTATCTGCGGGGCGCATAAGCGTCCTCCTTTCCTCTTAAAACAGGCTCTGCTGGCCGTTGTCCTCCGGGGAGGCACTCTCCGGGGCCTTCAGGCCAAGGTGTTCGTAGGCGAGCCGGGTGGCGCAGCGGCCGCGCGGTGTGCGGGTCAGGAACCCCATCTGCATCAGATAGGGCTCACAGAGGTCTTCCAGCGTGACGGCCTCTTCGCCGAGCGCTGCCGCCAGCGTTTCCAGACCCACCGGGCCGCCGTTGTACATCTCGATGATGGCGCGGAGCAGGCTGCGGTCCAGCTCATCCAGACCCAGCGCATCCACGTCCATCCGTTTGAGGCTCATCAGGGAAACATCCCGGTCGATGATGCCGTCGCCCAGCACGGTGGCGAAGTCGCGGACGCGCTTGAGGAAGCGGTTCGCCACACGGGGCGTGCCCCGGCTGCACTTGGCCAGCTCGTAGGCGCCCTCCGGGGTGATGGGCTGATCCAGGATGCCCGCCGAGCGCTGGATGATGCGGCTCAGCTCGTCAGGGCTGTACAGCTCCAGCTTGAGCAGCACACCGAAGCGGTCCCGCAGGGGGCCGGTGATCTGGCCCGCACGGGTGGTGGCACCCACCAGCGTGAAGCGGGGCAGGTTGATGCGGATGCTCTGGGCGCTGGGGCCCTTGCCGATCATGATGTCCAGCGCATAGTCTTCCAGCGCCGGATAGAGCACCTCTTCCACCTGCCGGGACAGGCGGTGGATCTCGTCGATGAAGAGCACGTCGCCCTCCTGCAGGTTGGTCAGCAGGGCGGCCAGATCGCCGGGCTTCTCGATGGCGGGGCCGCTCGTGATGCGGATCTGGACCCCCATCTCGTTGGCGATGATGCCCGCCAGCGTCGTTTTGCCCAGGCCCGGCGGGCCGTAGAGCAGGATGTGGTCCATCGGCTCGCCGCGGCGCTTGGCCGCTTCCAGATAGATCTTCAGGTTCTGCTTGACCTTGTCCTGACCGATGTAGTCTTCCAGATGCTGGGGACGGAGGCTGTTTTCCTCGTTGTCCGCCGTGGTCAGGCCCGGCTGCATCATTTTTGCGCCATAGAGCGCGGTTTCGTCCTGCATGGATTACCTCCTGCCTGCCATGCCCCGCAGGGCCAGCTTGATGATCTCTTCCACGGGCAAGGTGCCGTCGATCTTGGAGACGGCCAGGGCGGCTTCGCTCTGGCTGTAGCCCAGCGACACCAGCGCTGCAATGGCCTGCCCGGCCCCCTGAGCGGCGGGCGTGTCGGCCGCAGCACCGGCCACATCTTCCAGGTTGATGCCCTCCACGAAGCCCTTGGCCACCTTGTCCTTCAGTTCCAGCACGATGCGCTGGGCCAGTTTGGGGCCGACGCCGGACGCGGCCTTGAACGCCTTGTGGTCGCCCGCCGAGATGGCCAGCGCCACCCGGTCCGGCTCCATGACGCTCAGGATGGCAAGGCCGACCTTGGGGCCGACGCCCGACACCGCCGTCAGCATCTCGAAGCAGGCCTGCTGCTCCTCGGTGGCGAAGCCGTACAGGCTGACGTCGTTCTCGGTCACGCTCATCACGGTGTAGATGGTGGCGTCCTTCCCCACACCGGGCAGCGCACCGGCCACGCTGGCCGGGCACTGGGCAAAGTAGCCCACGCCGCCGCAGCTGAGCACCACGGCGTTCAGCGTCTTTTTGATGATCTTTCCAGTCAGACAGTAAATCATAAAACCTCTCAGTCAGCGCATTCGCGCTGCCAGCTCCCCTGTCAGGGGAGCCTTTGGCAGGTCGGACAGGCCCGGCAAATGCAGTGCGCTGCCCTCATTCTAAAAGCTTCCGCTTCAGATCGGCCCCACGCCCTGGCGGCGGAACCTGTTGAGCTGGTTGCCGTTGGTGTGGCAGAACGTGATGGCCATCGCCAGAGCATCGGCGGTATCGTCAGGCTTGGGGATCACGGGCAGATGCAGCAGGATGCGGGTCATCTCCTGCACCTGTTTCTTCACGGCCTTGCCGTAGCCGGTGACGGCCTGTTTCACCTGCATGGGGGTGTACTCGTAGATGGGCAGGCCCGCCTGCGCCGCCGCCAGCAGGATGACGCCGCGCGCCTCGGCCACGCCGATGACGGTGGTCTGGTTGTGCTGGTAGAACAGCTTTTCGATGGCCAGCACCTCCGGCTGTGTCCGCTCGATGACCTCCCGGATGCCGACATACACCTCATCCAGCCGCCGCTCGAACGGCACTCCGGCATCGGTGCACACCGCGCCGAAATCCACCGGCGCAAACCGGTTGCCTGCATAGTCCACAACGCCCCATCCCACGATGGCATACCCAGGGTCGATGCCCAAAACTCTCATTCTGCGATACCTTTCCTATTATAATCAATCCATTATACCACAATCCATGGGCCAGAGCAACGGAGAACACAACCAGTTTGCGGAAACCTCCACCCAAATCCCAAAAATCATACAAAACCTTCTTTATTTTGTCATAACTGTTCCGTATAATAAAAGATAGGGACTCTTTGAAAACACCCGTCCCAGGCTGTGGGACGATTTTTAAGAATGCTACATGGATACAGGAGGAACACTCATGGCAAACGAAAAGATCCTTGTCGTGGATGACGACATCAATATCTGCGAGCTGCTGCGGCTCTATCTGACCAAGGAGGGCTATCAGGTCACCATCGCCAACGACGGCGAGGAAGGTCTGGACAAGTTCAATCAGGTCAAGCCGGACATGGTCCTGCTGGATGTGATGATGCCCAGGATAGACGGTCTGGAAGTCTGCCGCCGCATCCGCAAGCTGGGCAATACGCCGGTGATGATGCTTACGGCCAAGGGCGAGACCTTTGATAAGGTGCTGGGCCTGGAACTGGGCGCGGACGACTACATGGTCAAGCCCTTTGACGCAAAAGAGGTCGTGGCCCGCATCAAGGCGGTGCTGCGCCGCTGCCAGACCAGCACGGCGGCTGCCGAGAGCACCGAGGGCGTCATCGAGTTCGACAACCTCCGCCTGGATATGAACAGCTACGAGCTGCGGGTCAAGGGCAAGGTGGTGGAGGCACCCCCCAAGGAGCTGGAGCTGCTCAACTGTCTGGCCTCCCACCCGAACCGCGTCTATACCCGCGACCAGCTGCTGGACGAGGTATGGGGCTTTGAATACTACGGCGACAGCCGCACCATCGACGTCCATGTCAAGCGCCTGCGCGAGAAGCTGGCCGGTGCCTCCGACAAGTGGGAGCTCAAGACCGTCTGGGGCGTGGGCTATAAGTTCGAGGTGCGTCAGTAATGCGCAAAAGTATTTCCGTCACCTTCTTTTCGGTGGTGGCGACCCTTCTGGTGCTGGGCACGGCGGTGATGGGCTGCTCGGAGTGGGTCCTGTTCAACCGCTACTTTGCACAGGAGCGGTACGAAGCGCTGGACAGCGTGGCCGAGGTCACCCGGCGGGCGGCGGACTACGTGGTCCAGCAGGCGGCCCTGCCCAAGGGCGAGGAACTGGACGCGCTGAGCACCAAGCTGGAGATCATCGGCGAGAGCGCCGAGGCCTATCTGTTCCTGACCGATGAGGACGGCCATGTCCTCATCACCTCCAACCCGGCGCAGCTGGCGGAGGATGCCGTGCCGCAAGCCCTGATGGCCAGGGTGGGGGATGAGAAGCCCTACCATGTCCTGAGCACACTGGATGGCGTCCTGACCGAAAAAAGCTACGTTTCCGTGCGGAAAATGATGGACGACAACGGCGCTTGCAGCGGCTATCTCTTCCTGTGCTCGTCCGGTGCACGGCTGACCGATTTCAAGGAGGAGTTCTGGTCGAACTTCTTCTTCTCGGCCTGCATCATGCTGCTTTGCGCCAGTGTGCTGACAAGCGTCCTGATGCGGCGGCTCACCGACCCGCTGCAAAAGATCACCGAGGCCGCGCAGCGGTTCGGCGGCGGGGATCTCTCGGTCCGCGTTGAGGGGGTCGAGGGCGAAGGCGAGGTCGTGGACCTGGCCCACACCTTCAACCAGATGGCCGAAAACATCCAGTCCAACGACAATTCGCGCGGCCAGTTCATGGGCAACATCGCCCACGAGCTGCGCACCCCGATGACCACCATCAAGGGCTTCATCGACGGCATTCTGGACGGCACCATCCCGCCCGACATGCAGAACCATTATTTGCAGCTGGTCAGTGAGGAGACCGGCCGTCTGGCCCGGCTCATCCAGAACATGCTGGACCTGTCCAAGTTGGAAAGCGGCGAGTATCAGGTGAACGCCCGGATGTTCAACATCTGGGAGACCCTGACCGGCGTGGCGCTCTCGGCGGAACAGCGGATCAACGACGGCATGATCGAGCTGGAGGGCCTGACCATGGACGAAAAAGTTCTGGTCTATGCCGACCCCGACCTCATTCATCAGGTAGCGTACAACCTTCTGGACAATGCCATCAAGTTCACCCCGGCGGGCGGGACCATCCGGTTCCACGTCGAGAAGCTGGGCCCGGAGGTGGAGGTCTCCATCTGGAACTCCGGCCAGGGCATCAGCCCGGAGGCGCTGCCCTATGTGTTCCAGCGCTTCTATAAGGAAGACCGCTCCCGCGGCCTCCACGCCCGCGGCGCAGGCCTGGGCCTGAACATCTGCAAGGTGCTGGTCAACCTGTCCGGCGGCCAGATCCGGGTCGAGAGCCAGCAGGGCGAGTGGTGCCGGTTCGTGTTCACCCTGCCCACCTGCCCGCCCAACCCCGGCGAGATCAAGCGTCTGCCCGACGAAGCGGGCCGTCCGGTGCCGGTGGAAGACCCCGCCAGCATGAAGCCGGTCAACTGAATCCTGCACAGCCAGGCTGTTCCGTAGCGTGGAACGGCTTGGCTGTTTTTTGCATGATGGGGGCCGCAAAAGGGATTTTTGCGACTTTTCCGTGAAAAACACGGCTGCGGATTTGATTTTTTCTGCGTTTTCATGTAAACTAAGAATAGCTATGTCTACCCTGAATTCTGTCCCTGTACGGAGCACAAAAACAGGACGCATGGCAAAACTTTTTGAAAAAAATAACGGAGAGTACAAACGAACATGACGATTGTAAGTCCTTCGATCCTTTCAGCCGATTTCACGAAGCTGGGCGCAGACTGCCGGATGGTGCTGGACGCCGGGGCGCAGATGCTGCACTACGATGTGATGGACGGCCATTTCGTGCCCAACATCAGCTTTGGTGTGCCGGTGCTGAAGAGCCTGCACAAGGGGATGCCCGCGGCGTTCTACGATGTGCACCTGATGATCAGCCACCCGCTGGCTTATGCCGAGCCGTTTGCAAAGGCGGGGGCCACGCTGCAGAATTTCCATCTGGAATGTGAGGACGACATCCAGCAGACCATCGACGCCATCAAGGCGCAGGGGTGCAAGGTCGGCCTGACCATCAAACCGGGCACGGCCCCGGAGGCGCTGGCCCCGTATCTGGACCAGCTGGATCTCGTTCTGGTCATGAGCGTGGAGCCGGGCTTCGGCGGGCAGAAGTTCATGCCCTCGGCGCTGGAAAAGCTGCGCTGGCTGCGCGAAGAGCGGGCCAGACGGAGCGCCCATTTCCTGCTGGAAGTGGACGGCGGCGTGGACGACGCCACGGCTCCGCTCTGCGTGGAGGCCGGTGCGGACATTCTGGTGGCGGGCAGTGCCGTTTTTGGTGCGGCAGACCCGGCGGCGGCTGTGCGCCGTCTGGCTGCCCTGTGAGAGGTGCTGAGCCATGGATGAAACATTGATCCGGGCGCAGCAGCGGGAACTAACCCGGACGGGCCGCTACTACCGGCATGTCTGCTGGATGGCCGTCCCGCTGCTGTGCATGTCCTGCTATTTTTACGGGCTGCGGCCGCTGCTGCTCTGCAGCGCGGCGGTGATCACCGGCAATCTGTGCGACCGTCTGGTCTCGCTGCTGCGCCGGCGCGTCTACCAGTCCAACGATCTTTCCAGCGAGAGCTTCGCGCTCCTCATCGCGCTGCTCATGCCCGCCACGGTGGACTGGTACGTCCTCATCGCGGCGGTCCTGGCCGGTGTCTTCATCGGCAAGGAGGTCTTTGGCGGTTACGGCAGCTACCCGTTTCACCCGGCGGCGGTGGGCTACGTCATCGCGGCGGTGTCCTGGCCGGAACAGGTGTTCCAGTACCCCCAGCCGTATACCGCCATCCCCCTGTGGGATGCGTCGGGTGTGCCGGTGTCGGATACCATCTCCCGGACCCTGCGCAGCGGCGGCATCCTGAACCTCAGCCCGATCTCGCTGGTGCTGGGCGAGTATGCTGCCCCCATGGGCACCGGCGCGGCGCTGGTCATTCTGGCCTGTGGGCTGTTCCTGTGGTATCAGGGGGATACCCGCCTGAGTGCCGCCGTCAGCTTTCTGGTGACGAGCGCTCTCATCGCGTTTCTGTTCCCCCGGCAGGTGGGCCTGCTGGACACTTCCTTTGTGGCCAGCCTGCTCCCCCGTTTGCAGTGTGTGCGGGATGAGCTGCTGACCGGCGCGATGCTGTTCAGCGCAGTCTTCCTGCTGAACGAGCCTTATACCTGTGCCCATCACCGCATCGGGCGCATTTTGTACGGTGTGCTGGTGGGTGCCGCGACCATGGGCTTCCGCTACTTTGGCGTCTACGATACCGGGGTCTGCTTTGCACTGCTCACGGTCAACAGCATTTCCGGCTGGCTGGACCGCACCGAGACCCGCCTGTATCGTCTGCTGGGCTGGAAGGAGGATGCGGAATGAAACGTCACGTTGCAGAAATGATCACCCGCGACCCCGAAAAGTTCGCACACCATGACCGCGTCTTCAAAAACAATCCGGTCGTCATGCAGGGCATGGGCCTGGCCCCGCTGGTGGTGCTGGCCACCAGCGGCAGAAACGCCGTGATGCTGGCGGTGGCCGTGGCCCTGCTGCTGACGCCCTCGCGGATGCTGGCCTGCCTGCTCAGCCGTCTGTGCCCCCTGCGGGACGAGCGCCCGGCCCCCGAAGAGCTGGAAAAGAAGCTGCTGCCCCGCGCCTTTGTCTACAGCGGCAGCGCCGCCGTGGTGTATCTGGCGGCGTATCCCATCCTGAACGCCCTCTTCGGCACCGATCTGCTGGTGCTGGGCATCTACCTGCCTCTGCTGGTGGTGGAGCCGCTGCTGACCTACCGCTTCGGCCGTGTGCAGGAAACGATGCACAAGGCTGTTTCCAAAGGTCTGCGCATCACGCTGGGTTATGCGCTGATCCTGCTGCTGTTGGGCTGTGTGCGCGAGTGGCTGGCCCTCGGCAGCGTGTTCGGCATCCCGCTCAGCCGCTCCGTCCTGCCCATGGCCGGGATGCCGGCGGGCGGCTTCATCGTGCTGGGCGTGGTGTGCGCCATCTGGCGCGCACTGGCCCGCAAGCGGCAGAGATACCTGAAAAATGAGGCGCGCGGCTATCTGGCCGTGCATCCGCAGGAGAACCGGAAGGAGGCAGAACAATGAGCGACGTGCTGCACCTGGTAGGCGTCTTCTTCAGCTATGCCGTTCTGGCCATCTTTGCCCAGAACGCCGTCTTCACCCGCAGCCTGGGCGTGTCCCGGCTGGTCCAGCTCGTCGGCGACGAGCGGACGAGCAGCTGGTGGTTTGCCCTGATGCTCTGCATCACGCAGGTGCTGGTGGCTCCGCTGGTCTATTTTGCGGGCAGCTTCATTGCCCCGCTGCCCAACCGCGCCCAGCTGCGCCCGGTGATGTATCTGACCTGCATCGCGGCGGTCTGCCTGTTTGAGCTGCTGGTCCTCAAGCTGGCAAAAGGCCCCCGCAGCGGCCAGCTCATCCGCATCCTGCCCATAGCCGCCGTCAACAGCGGTGTGCTGGGCACAGTGCTGGTCGAGCGCACCCAGAGCTTTACGCTGGAACAATCCCTCGGCTTCGGCCTGGGCAGCGGCCTGGGCTATCTGCTGGCCGTCATGCTGGTGACGGAAGCACAGAACCGTCTGCGCAGCCGGGCCATCCCGGAGGCATTCCGCGGCCTGCCCATCACGCTGATCTACATCGGGGTGCTGGCACTGGCCATCTATGGCTTTACCGGCCATTCTGTGATCTTGTAAAAGACCCCAAGGGAGGGTGGTTGATTATGGCAAAATATCCGAAACGCCAGAAGGTCAAGCGCTATCGGCGCAGCTTCTACAGCCGCGAGATGCGGGTAAAAAAGGGGATCGGCATCGCCGTGCTGGTCCTCGTGATGCTGGGCGCGGCCTGGCTGGCAGCTCCCCATGTGCTGGACTGGGCAACGCATACCTGGTACACCGTGGTGCGCAAACGGGATCTTTCCGCCTCCTCCCCCGCCAGCGCGAGCGCATCGTCCGTGGCGGAAAACCCGGCGTCCTCTGCGGCGCGTGAACCGGCCGCTTCTTCGGAGGTGCAGCCGGAGGTGGTGACGCCCGCTGTGGACGGCACCGCCATCGTGGACGGCAGCTGGGCCGAGGCCGACATCACGGCCCTGACTGAGGATGCCTCCATCCGCGCTGCGGCGCAGCAGCTGGCCTCGCAGGGCGTGAAATATGCCGTCGTGACCCTGAAGGACGCCACCGGCGTGGTCTACTATGCGTCTCAGGTGCCCGCCGCTGCGGCCAGCCCGGCCAGCGTGACCGTGGACCCGGCCAGAGTGGCCGCCATCTTCCGGGAAGAGGGCCTCATCCCGGTGGCGAAGCTCGCCGCCTTCCGCGACCCGGCCGGTGCCCGCGCCGACCGCACCATGGCCATTGGGTATACGGGGCAAGCTTACCTCTGGCTGGACAACAAGGCGTCTGCCGACGGCAAGCCCTGGCTGAACCCCTATGCGGACGCAGCCGTCCAGTACATCGGCGGCCTCATCGACGAGCTGCACACCGCCGGGTTTGAGCAGATGGTGCTGGAGAACGTCCAGTTCCCGGCTTCCACCAGCAGCAAGCAGGACTATGGCACCACCAACGGCGTGAGCCGTGCCGACCAGCTGCGGGCCGATATGGCGGTCTGGGAGCAGCGCTTCGGCAGCGGTGTGACCCTGTGGTACAGCTATACGCTGGCCGAGGTGGCCGACACCTCCAGCACACTGGGCGTCCCGGCCGCACAGCTGGGCGTGAAGAACCTTGTGGTGCGGGTGCCTTCGGCCTCCACCATGACCGCCGAGGAGCGCGCTGCTCTGGTGCAGGCGCAGACTGAAGCGGGCGTCGAGCATGTGGTCGTGCGGGACAATGCGGCCGGATACTATGAATAAAAACTACGGTTTCCTTTCAATAACGCGAGAGGGAGGAATGTGATATGAACAAAACATCGTGCTTTTCTCCGGCACACATCCTGCTCCCGGCGGAGAATATCCCGCTGGAGCAGTGGGGCTGCGTGGCCTGCGATCAGTTTACGAGCGACCGCTCCTATTGGGAAAAAGCGGCCCGGACGGCGGCAGGTTCGCCCAGCACCCTGAACCTGATCCTGCCGGAAGTGTATCTGGAAGAGAGCGGCGTGACCGGCCGCATCCAGAAGATCCATGAGACCATGGACGACTATCTCCGCACGGTGCTGACCCGCGCGGTGGACGGCTTTCTTTATGTGGAGCGCACCGAGCAGAGCGGCCGCATCCGGCAGGGGCTGGTGGGGAAAATCGACCTTGAAGCCTACAGCTATGCCGAAGGTGCCCAGCCGGAGGTGCGCCCCAGCGAACACACGGTCGAGAGCCGCATCCCGCCCCGGATGGCTGTCCGGCGCGGGGCCAGCCTGGAAACGCCCCACGTCATGATGCTGGCCGACGACCCGGACTGCACCCTCATCGAGCCCATCGGGGCGAAGAAAGACGCGCTGCGCAAGGTCTACGAAGGCGAACTGATGCTGGGCGGCGGGCACATCGCGGGCTGGGCCGTGGAAGACCCGGCTCTGCTGGCCCAGATCGACACGGCCCTGCAGGGGCTGGGCCGTCAGGAAGCCTTTGATGCCCGGTATCCGCAGGCCAGGGGCGCAGCCCCGCTGACGCTGGCCGTGGGCGACGGCAACCACTCGCTGGCATCGGCCAAGGCCTACTGGGAGGAGCTGAAGCAGACCCTGCCCCCGGAGCAGCAGGCAGACCACCCGGCCCGCTGGTGCCTGGCCGAGGTGTGCAACGTCCACTCGCCCGCCATCGAGATCGAGCCGATCCACCGGGTGCTGTTCAACGTGGACTGCGGCGCGGTGCTGCTGGCCCTCATCGCGTGGAGCGACTCCCACAATGCAGGCATCTGCTTCGGCGATGCCCGGCAGCAGTCCTTCACGCTGGCAGGCCCCCACGTCGCCAATGTGCTCAGCTTCGAGCATCCCGTGGCCCCGCTGACCGTCGGCACCATCGACGCCTTCATTGAATACTTCATGGCCCGCCACATCGAGGCCCGCGTGGATTACGTCCACGATGAGCCTGCGGTCCGCGCTTTGTGCAAGCAGGGCGGCGTGGCCTTCCTGCTGCCGCCGTTCGACAAGAGCGACCTGTTCAAGGGCGTCGTGATGGGCGGTGTGCTGCCCCGCAAGACCTTCAGCATGGGCCATGCGGAGGAAAAACGGTATTACATCGAGTGCCGGAAAATTAAAGAGTAACAGAATGAAATGCAAAGGCCTCCCCGGCAGGGCGAGGCGGAAGCATTTCATGGACAATAGGAGAACCATGACTTTTAACGAACTGAATCTGTCCGCCCCGCTGCTGCGCGCCGTTGCGGAGGCGGGCTACGAATCCCCCTCGCCCATTCAGGCATCGGCCATCCCGCCGGTGCTGGCCGGGAGGGATTTGATGGGCTGCGCCCAGACGGGCACCGGCAAGACCGCAGCCTTTGCGCTGCCCATGCTGGACCGCCTGACAGCGGCCCCGGCCAAAAAGAAAGGGGCCGTCCGTGCCCTGATCCTGACCCCCACCCGCGAGCTGGCGCTGCAGATCGGCGAGAGCTTTGAGCTGTACGGCAAGTACCTGAACCAGCGCAGCACCGTGATCTTTGGCGGCGTGGGCCAGGCCCCGCAGGTCGCGGCCCTCAAGAAGGGCGTCGATGTCCTCATCGCCTGCCCCGGCCGCCTGAACGACCTGGTGGGGCAGGGCCTCATCGACCTTTCCCATATCGAGATCTTCGTGCTGGACGAGGCCGACCGGATGCTGGACATGGGCTTTGTGCATGACGTGAAAAAGGTCATCGCCAAGCTGCCCGCCCAGCGCCAGAACCTGATGTTCAGCGCCACCATGCCCAAGGAGATCGAGCAGCTGGCGGCTGGTATCCTGCACGACCCCGCCTTCGTCAAGGTGGACCCGGTGTCCAGCACCGTGGACCGCATCGACCAGAGCCTGTATTTCGTCGAGAAAGGCAACAAGAAGTTCCTGCTGCCCTGGCTCATCCAGAATCTGAAACCGCCGGTGCAGAACGCGCTGGTCTTCAGCCGCACCAAGCACGGCGCGGATAAGATCGCCAAAGACCTGAACAAGCAGGGCATCCCGGCAGCGGCCATCCACGGCAACAAGAGCCAGTCCGCCCGCGTGGCGGCGCTGGAGGGCTTCAAGGCCGGAAATACCAAGGTGCTGGTGGCCACCGATATCGCCGCGCGCGGCATCGACATCAGCGAGCTGTCCCATGTCTTCAACTACGACCTGCCCGAAGTGCCGGAAACGTACGTCCACCGCATCGGCCGCACGGCCCGCGCCGGTGCCGACGGCACAGCCGTCAGTTTCTGCGCCCCGGAGGAGCAGGAGTATCTGGCCGGGATCGAAAAGCTGAACCGCCGGAAGATCCCGGTGGTATCCGGTCACCCGTGGGACGGTGTGCCCGCCCCGGCCAAAAAGGAGCCGCCTGTGCGGGGTAAAAAGCCCAAGGCGGAGGCCGAAGCGCCTGCCGCCCAGCCGGAAAAGCCCGCCAAGGCGGCGAAACCGGCCCGGCCCAAAAAAGAAAAAACGGCTGCTGCCAAGGCAGAGCCGATGAAATCTCAACCGAAAGAGGAACCATCCATGGATGAAAACCAGAAGCGCACCCCCGGCGGGCGCAGCGAAAACCGCCGCTCCAACAACAGCCGCCCCCGCCGCGAGGGCAGCAATGCCGCCCCGAACCGCGGCAGCAATGCCCAGCCCAAGTTCGACCCCCACTTTGTGAGCGCCCCGGAAGCGACGCCGCTGCGCCCGGTCAAAAAGCCCAATGCGCCCGTAGCCCAGCCCGCCGCAAAAACGGCAGCCCCGGCCGGCAGCGCCAAAGGCGAGAATACCCAGAACGCCCCGAGCAGCCAGAGCCGCCGCAATGCCCAGCCGGGCAGCGCCAGCCGCCCGGCTCGCGGGGGCCGCACCGAGCGGACGGAGCGCCCGGCCCGCCCGGCACAGAACGCCGCAGGCAGTGCCAGCACCGGAAAGGGCCGCACGGAGCGCAGCAATGCGGGCCAGCCCGCCCGCGCACCCCGTGCCCCGAAGCAGGAGGCCTCCCGCAGCCGCAGCCGGAACAGTGCGCCCGGCCGGGACGAAGATCCGGGTCTGGTCCTCATCAGCCGCCGCCCGCCGCAGCAGAAGTTCACCAACTTCGAAGAGTATATGAACGCCCACGGCGGCGCAACGGCTCCCATCGAGGATCACAGCGATGAAGTCTGAGCCATGGCAGTGCCCGCTGTGCGGCGGGCCGCTGACCGGGGAGCAGGATCTGAAATGCCCCTCCGGCCACTGCTTTGACCGCGCCAGAGAGGGCTACTGGCACCTGCTGCCGGTGCAGAGCATGCGCACCAAGGCCCCCGGCGACAGCAAAGAGATGGTCGCCGCCCGCCGCGCCTTTCTGAATGCCGGATACTATGGTATCTTTGGGCAGGCGGTGGGGGAGCTGTGTCTGGAATACGGTCTCCCGGCCGGGCCGGAGGCCCCGCTGCACCTGCTGGATGCAGGCTGCGGCGAGGGCTGGTACGACCGCTGCATCGCCCGGCAGTTTGATGCGGCCGGGCAGCCGCTGGAGCTGGCGGGGTTCGACATCGCCAAACCGGCAGTCCGGCTGGCGGCGAAGGCACTGCCCACGGCCCGCTATGCAGTGGCATCCAGCTTTGCCCAGCCGGTTCGCACCGGATGGGCTGACCTGCTGCTGAACTGCTTCTCGCCCTTTGCGCGGGAGGAGTTTTTGCGGGTCCTGCGCCCCGGCGGGCGGATGCTCTACGTCGTGCCCGGCGCGGAGCATCTGTACCAGATGAAGGCCGTCCTCTACGAGACGCCCTACAAAAACCCGGTGCAGCAGGTGGCGTATGAAGGCTTCCGCCCCATCGGGGAGCGGGAGGTCTCCGGGACCATCACGGTGCCCGCCGCCCAGCTGGAAGCGCTCTTCGCCATGACGCCCTACTACTGGAAAACGCCCCGCGACGGCGCGGCCCGTCTGGCCGCCCTGCCGGAGCTGACCACCGATATCGCGTTCCGCTTCCTCGTATTTGAAAAAGAGCAATAAACGACCCGCCCCCGGTGCTGCGCGATGTGCGGCACCGGGGGCGGGTTTTTGTGTAGAGACCTGTGGAGAGGCAGGGGAAAGGCTTAGTTTTTCTTCTCCCCCTTGGGCAGCAGACCGGCGCGGTCGAGGGCCGGGCGCAGGGCCAGGTAGAGCAGGACGACGCAGACGGTGGAAGCCACGCTGTTCACGAAGGTGACACCGCCGGCGATCTTGGTCAGGGCCTGGGCTACGGTGTACTCCTGACCGAAGATGTAAACGTTGCGGAAGTAGCCGAGGAACGGGTCGGTGAAGACGTTCAGCAGCAGGCCGGAACCGGCAGCCAGGATGACCTTGACCAGATAGCCGGAGCTGTGGCGGTCGAGGTCGCGGAGCTTGAACACCTTGTGGGCCACCGCGCCGCAGGTGATGCCGATGAGGAACTTCAGAACGAAGGTGGTGACGGCATAGCCCGGATCACCGGCCAGGATGTCGGCCAGAGCCAGACCGATGGCACCGGCCAGACCGCCGGACACGCCGTCCAGCAGCAGGGCGGTCAGCGCAGTGAAGGTGTTGCCCAGATGGAACGAGGAGCCGCCGTAGAACGGAACCCGGAAGAACAGATAGGCCACTAGACTCAGCGCGGCCATGACGCCGGTGAGCGCCAGCTCGTGGACGGTAAAGGTGCGCTTGTACAGCACACTTGCAAAGACAATGACAATGACAACGACTGCCAGCAGCAGCCACATTGCGGTGGTTGACATGATGATTCCCTCCAATTTTCACAAAGACCTGCCGGGCGACCGGAATGTCCCAATTTACCCATAAAACTACTTGACATTTGGGTGTACAGCGGGTATGCTCCTATTATACGCAAAACTGGCCCCGTGAAAATACCCAGAATATAGTTTTTTTATGGGGTCAGTTTGAGGGAATGCCCAAAAAGAGGAGGGGTTTTGTGTTCCATTTGACGACAGCACTGGATGCAGCCTCGGCGGTGCCGCTGTACGAACAGCTCTATGAGAGCCTGGCCGAGGAGATGCGCACCGGGGCCATCCCGGCGGGCACCCGGATGCCCGGCAAGCGGCGGCTGGCGGCGGAACTGTCCGTCTCGGTGAACACCGTGGATGCAGCCTACCAGCTGCTCGCGGCGGAAGGATATCTGGAATCGCGGGAGCGCAGCGGCTTTTATGTACAGGAATATCTGGCCCTGCCCGTCCGCCCGGCCGCGCCGCCGCCCGCCGCGCTCCTGCCTCAGCCGGAGGCGGGACCGCCGGTGCAGCCGGTGCGGTATGACCTCTCCACGCGGGGGGTGGATCCGGCCCTCTTCCCGTTCCGCACCTGGGCACGGCTCCAGAAGGAGCTGCTCTACTCCTCGCCCGAACTGCTGACCCACGGCGACGCGCAGGGGGACATCGAGCTGCGGCAGGCGCTGGCGGATTATCTGGAAGAATACCGGGGCGTGCAGTGCCGGGCGGAGCAGGTCGTCGTGGGGGCAGGTCTGGAATATCTGCTGGGTCTGCTGGCCCCGCTGCTGCCCGGCCCGGCGGCGGTGGAGAACCCCGGCTACCCCCGCGCCCGGCGGGTGCTGGAGAACAACGGCGTCTCCTGCTGCTGCCTGCCCGTGGATGCGGACGGCCTGTCCATCGAGGCGCTGTCCCGCTCCGGCGCGGCGGTCTGCTATGTGACCCCCAGCCACCAGTTCCCCACCGGGGCCACCATGCCCGCCGGACGCCGGGCCGAGCTGCTCCACTGGGCCTCCCGCAGGCCGGGGGAGCGCTACATCATTGAGGACGACTACGACTCCGAGTTCCGCTTCGACACCCGCCCGCTGCCCAGCCTGCAGGGCATGGCAGGGGCCGACGGCCCGGTGGTCTACCTTTCCACCTGCTCCCGCAGTCTGGCCCCCAGCATCCGCATCGCCTATATGGTGCTCCCGGTCCAGCTGCTCCCGGCGTGGCGGGCAGCGTACCGGCTCTATTCCAGCCCGGTCAGCCGGTTCGAGCAGCAGACGCTGGCCCGGTTCATCAACGAGGGATATTTCACCCGGCATCTGGCGCGGGAGCGGGTGGCCTACAAGGCCCGGCGGGATGCGCTGGTCCGGGCGCTGAACGCGGCCTTCGCGCCGGGAGAGCTTCGTTTTTCCGGCCTCCACACCGGTCTGCATCTGCTGGCGGCGCTCCGGGATGCCCCGCCGGATGCGGCACTCCGGGCTGCTGCCGAGGCTGAGGGCGTCCGGCTGAGCCTGCTGAGCGACTACGACCTGACCGGCAGCGCCCGCGGCCTTGCGGGCACACTGGTGCTGGGCTACGGCTCGCTGGCGGACGACGCCTGTCCCTCGGTGGGGGAGACGTTGAGGAAGGTCTGCACCGCTGCGCGGGACGCCTCGGTGACGGTGTAAGTGCCCGCCTTGCGGTCCCACGCGCCGGGCAGGGCGTCCGACTGGAACACCGCCGCGCGGTTCACGAGAAATTCGAGGATGTCGCCCAGCAGGGTGTAGTCCTGGGCTGCAAAGTCGGTCAGCAGGGAGGAACTCTGGCTGCGCAGGGCCTCCGGCAGGGTGGCGGGCAGCAGCTCGAAGTTCTGGCGGAAAAAGGCGTCCCACACGGCGGCGCGGGCTGCGGCCCGGCGGCTGGGCGGTAAAAGGCCGGCGGCGTCCAGCCCGGTCAGAAGATCCGATGCTTCCCGTGCGCGGAAGGTCTGGACGCTGGGGCTCTGGCCGAGGGCGTCCAGCTCCTCGGCGGTCAGTGCGCCCGAAAGGCTGACCCGCACGGCCCCATACCGCGCCGCCAGCGTTTCGAGCACGGCGGGCGAGAGGGCCAGATACAGGGTATCCTCCGGCAGGGCCAGCGTTTCCAGCAGGGCCTGACGGCACCGCGCCGGGCCGGCCGCTGCATAGCACTGGGCCAGCGAGGCTTCGCCGCCGCCGAACGGCACCGTCAGCTGCCCCGGCACCGCCAGCAGATGGGCGGCGTTCTGGGGCGCGTTCAGGTAGAACAGCACGAAGCCGGGCTGCTCCCCGGCGGTGCAGAGCAGCAGCGTCATCCGGTCATCGGCTTTGGGCAGGTCGATGGGCACGCCCCGCTGCGGCTCGGCAGTCTGCATCAGCCATTGCTGGCGCAGCATCTGCCGGGTGAGCAGGACAGTGCCGCCCACCAGCGGCAGCAGCACCAGAAGCGCCGCCCCCAGTGCGGCCCAGAACGGCTTCCATCCGCCTTTGTGCATTCCGCTTCCCTCCTTTGCCGGTGTTACGGAAAGGATGGCCCCGCCGTCTGCGGATTATACAAAAAACGCGGGCTGTGCGGAAAAGTCATACGAAAATAAAATTCATCCACTTTGCATCAAAGATGAAACCTCAGAATAAATTGAAACAAAAAGCTTGCCAGCGGCGGGAAACTATGATACAGTTCTTCTATCACGCACAGACAAACGAAACTGTGCATCATGCGGGAACAGAATGAGGAGAGACGGCGGAGCCGCCGTCTGTTGCGCACAAAGGGGTGTGTCTGTCAGCAGCAGGAGACCCCTGTGCGGGAAGCTGCGTTTTGCGGGCAGAGCCTTTGGTGTTCTGTCCGCTTTTTGTTTTGCAGAGGGGGAACGATCATGTTAGAGACCATTACGAGCGTGAATGGAGTCGTCAACGGCATCGTCTGGGGGCCGGTGGGGCTGGCGCTGCTGTTCGGCACCGGATTTGTGATGTCGGTGCGCACCGGTTTTTTCCAGTTCGGGCATTTCCGGTACTGGCTGCGGAACACCATCGGTGCCATCTTCACCGACCGGGACATCACGGCCCATACCGAAAAGAACGATAAGGCCATCAGCCAGTTCCAAAGCCTGTGCACAGCGCTGGCGGCGACCATCGGCACCGGCAACATCGTGGGCGTGGCAACGGCCATCCTCAGCGGCGGGCCGGGTGCCATCTTCTGGATGTGGGCCATGGCCATCCTGGGTATGATGACCAACTACTCGGAAAACGTTCTGGGCATCTTTTACCGCCGCAAAAACGCCGACGGCGAGTGGTCCGGCGGCGCGATGTACTACCTGGCCGACGGTCTGGGCAGCAAGAGGGGCTGCAAAAAGCTGGGCCGGGTGCTGGCGGTGCTGTTCGCCTGCTTCTGTGTGCTGGCCTCCTTTGGCATCGGCAACATGAGCCAGATCAACTCCATCGCAGGCAACATGAATGCGGCCTTCCAGGTGCCGAATCTCCTCACCGGCATCCTGCTGGCGGCGCTGTCCGCACTGGTCATCCTGGGCGGCTTGAAGCGGGTGGCGGCCGTGACGGAAAAGGTCGTTCCGCTGATGGCGCTGTTCTACATCCTGGGTGCGCTGACGGTCGTGCTGACCCACATCACGGCGATCCCGGCTGCGTTCGCGGCCATCTTCAAAGGCGCTTTCGCCATGCAGGCGGCGGGCGGCGGTGTGCTGGGCTACGGTGTGTCCCGCGCCATCACCTGGGGCTTCAAGCGCGGCGCATTCTCCAACGAGGCGGGCCTCGGCTCGTCGGTCATGGTGCACGCGTCCTCCAACGTCAAGGAGCCGGTGCAGCAGGGCATGTGGGGCATTTTTGAGGTCTTTGCCGATACCATCGTGGTCTGCACCCTGACGGCGCTGGTCATCCTGACGTCCGGCTTCGTGGACCTGAACACCGGCCGGATGCTCACCGAGGTGCAGGGCTCTGCGCTGGTGGGCAAAGCCTTCTCCGCCGTGTTCGGCAGTTTTGGCCCCAGGTTCATTGCGGTGTCCATCCTGCTGTTCGCCTATTCTACGGTGCTGGGCTGGAGCCACTACGGCACCAAAGCCTTTGAATATCTGTTCGGCACCAAGGCCAGCATGGGCTATAAGGTGGTCTTCGTGGCCATGGTGCTGGTGGGTGCGACGATGAAGCTCGACCTCGCGTGGGACCTGTCCGATACCTTCAACGGCCTGATGATGCTGCCGAACCTGATCGGTGTGCTGAGCCTGTCGGGAACGGTCGCGGCCATCACCCGGAACTATGTGGACCGCAAGTTCCACGGCAAGCGGGTCGAACCCATGTGGTCGGCCTTTGCGGAGTACCAGAAGGAGGAAGAAGCAGAGGAAGCCACGCTGGACAAAGCCGCAAACGAATAAAGAACGCAAAAAGACCCGGCCCTCTCCTGCACATCTGCCGGAGAGGGCCGGGTCTTGTCATCTCTTTTTGTGCGGGCGGCGCAGGGTGCGCACGGCGTCCCGCCCGGCGGTGATGCCGCTGCCGAAGGCCCAGTGCAGGTTGAAGCCGCCGCACATCCCGGCGCAGTCCAGCGTTTCGCCCACGAAGTACAGCCCCGGACAGCCCTTGAACTGGAAGCTGGGCTCCAGCTCGGTCAGGCTCAGGCCGCCGCCGGTGGTCTGGGCCTGTTTCCAGCCGCAGGGGGTCAGGTCTTCGAAGAGCCAGTGCTTGGCCGTGTTGGCCAGCACCTGCCAGGCGGCATCGGGCAGGGTGTCCAGCGGTGTGTCCGGCAGGCGGGCCGCTGCCCAGAGGGCGCGGCCCAGTTTGGGGTTGAGCAGCCCCGTCCAGAAATCGGCGGGCGTCCGGCCCGGCAGCAGGGGCACCCGCGCAGCGAACAGGGCCGTCAGCGCGGCCTCGTCCAGCGCGGGGAAGAGGTCCAGCTCCACAGCGGGGCGCTTCGGGCCGCGCCGGGGGGCCAGCAGGCCGGACAGCTGCATGATGCAGATGCCGGACAGGCCGTAGTCGGTGAACTGCACCTCGCCCGTCTCCTCGGCCAGCAGGGTGTGGCGGTCCAGGTCGAGCAGCGCGGCGCGGGCCTTGACCCGGATGCCGGCCAGCGCTTTGTTGGGCCGGGCCGTCTGCAAGGCGGTCAGGCAGGGGTAGAGCGGTTCCAGCTTTCCGCCGCACTGGGCGGCGAAGCGGGTGCCAAAGCCATCGGTGCCGAACTGCGGGCCTGCATTGCCGCCCATGGCGCAGATGACGGCATCGGCATGGAGCGTCTCGTTGCTGCGATCGGCGCTGTCAAAGAGGACGGCGTAGCCGTTCCGGTTCTGGCTCAGGGTGTTGACGGTGCAGCCAGTGCGCACCTCCACCCCCAGCCGGGCCATGTGGCCCTCCAGCAGGGCGAGGACGTCCGCCGCCTGATTGGAATACGGGTAGACCCGCCCGGCTTCGTCGGTGCGGGTGTAAAGCCCCAGCGCCCGGAACCATTCCAGCGGCGCGGCGGTGTTCACGGCGTTCAGCAGTGGGGCCAGCGCCTTTGGGTCTGCGGTGAAATAACACGCCGGCGCGATGCCGGTGTTGCTGAGGTTGCACCGGCCGTTGCCGGTGGCCAGCAGCTTTTTGCCGCAGCGGGGGTTGCGGTCCAGCACGGTGACGCGCACTGCCCCGGCGGGGGCCGCCTGTGCTGCGGCCAGCGCCGCCGCCATCCCGGCTGCACCGCCGCCTAAGATCACGATCTGTTGCATGAAACGATCCTTTCTGAAAAGAGAAAAAGCCGCCGGAACCCTCCCGCGCGGCGCAGGGCCTGAAGAACAGACCCAGTATAGCATAAACCGGAAAAAACGGCCAGAGTTCAAACGCGAAAAACGACGGAAGAGCATTGACAGAAGCGGTTCGGCCTGCTACCCGGCCGACCGGGCCGACGTCCGCGATATCCGCATCCTGGCAGACCACCGGATGTATGAGGACAAGCAAAACAGGGAAGCTCCCGCAGGCAGAGCTTCGCGCTTGAATAATTCTCCTTTCTCTACCACAAAATAACCACAGGAAACGAAATCTGGGAACTAAGGAAACGTGGGACCGAGAAAGGGAGAATGTGTTATGAAAGCAACTGGGATCGTCCGCCGCATTGATGAGCTGGGGAGGGTCGTCATCCCCAAGGAAATCCGCCGCACCCAGCGCATCCGCCGGGGAGACCCGCTGGAGATCTTCACGACCGGCGACGGCGAGGTCATCTTCAAGAAGTATTCGCCGGTGGGGGAGTTGAGCAGCGTGACGACGCAGTATGTGGATGCGCTGAGCAAGAGCTTTGCACTGACAGCCTTCGTCTGTGACCGGGACCGCATCCTGGCGGCGTCCGGTGCCGGGCGGCGGGACCTTGTGGACCGCAGCGTCAGCCAGCCGCTGGAAAAGCTGATGGACAGCCGGAAGCTCTACTCCAGCGGCGGCGACCCGGAAAAGGCCCTCCTGCCCTGCGAGGGGGCGCAGCGCGCTCTGCTCTGCGTCTGCCCTATCATCGCGGCGGGGGATGTGACCGGTGCCGTGGGCTTTCTGACCGAGGACCGGGCGGCACAGCCGGATGCCGCGCAGGAAAAGGCCGCAGCAGTGGCGGCGGCGTTTCTGGCAAAACAGATGGAAGAGTAAATACCTTATCATAAAAGCAAACGGCCTGCGCCTCGGCGTGGGCCGTTTGCTTATGACCAATTTGTGAATCTTTCAAAACTTTTCTGCGAACCTATTGACAGCGCGGAAAAATTGGATATAATGGTCTTAGCACTCAGGAAGACAGAGTGCTAAAGAACAAAAAGCAAACGAAGGAGGCAGGCGCTATGACGATGGATGCACGCAAGCAGCGAGTCTTGCAGGCGATCGTGGCGCTGTATGGTCTCGAAGGGGAGCCTGTGGGCAGCAGTGTGCTGGCAAACTACTTTGATATGGCAGTTTCCAGTGCGACGCTGCGCAACGAGATGGCGGCGCTGACCAAGCTGGGCCTGCTGGAGCAGCCCCACACCAGCGCGGGCCGTGTGCCCAGTGCCAAGGGCTACCGTTATTATCTGGACAATCTGCTGACGGATGACCAGCCGCTGGACCGCGTGACCCGCGCACGGGTGGACGCCGTGTTCGCCAGCCTGGATCACGAGCCTGAAAAGCTCGCCCAGGGTGCCGCACGGGCGCTGGCCCAGATCAGCGGCTGCACCGCAGCCATCAGCACCCCCTGTGCCGAGGACCTCTGCATCGCCCATTATGAGGTGGTGCAGGTAGGCCGCAGCGCGGCGGCAGTGCTGGCAGTGACCACGGCCGGCTACGTCCGGACCCGCGTGGCGCGGGTGCGCACCGGCCTCTCGCGTGAGGATGCTGCGGCGCTGGCCGCCCTGCTCAACCGGAACCTGACATTCGTGGCTCCCATGGATCTTTCGCCCCGGCTCCTTGCAGAGCTGTGCGGCCAGATCAGCCCGGAGCTGGTGCCGGTGGTGTCGGCGGCAGCGGCCATCCTGCAGGATTCCACCAAACCGCATGTCTATCTGGGCGGCGAGCAGTACCTGCTCGACTGGCCCCAGCTGGAAGGCAAGGTCGGTTCCATCCTCAGCCTGCTGAGCGATGAGGAAGCGGCCGCCCGGCTCATCGCCCCGCCCACAGAGCAGAGCGAGAGCATCCTGCTGGGCGAGGACATTGAGCCGCAGATCCCCGGCCTGTGCATCGTCAGCGACCGTTATCTGGTCGGCGGCGGGCTGTGGGGCTCGGTGGCACTCATCGGGCCGACCCGGATGCCCTTCCAAAAGCTGATGCCTCTGCTCCACACCTTTGCCGACCAGCTCGGCGAGGGTATGAGCGGCAAACGAAAAGATACCCCGCAGGCAGCCGCACCCCGGCGGACTGTGATTTATAAGGAGGACCTGGAATGAGCGAAGAAACCAAGAAGACCCCGCAGGCGGAACCCGCCGCAGAGCCAAAGACCGCTGAGCAGGCCGCACCCGAAGCAGCCGCTGAACAGGCTGCGCCCGCATCCGAGACAGCGGAACCCAAGGATGCGAAGAAGGACGGCTGGTTCAAGAAAAACCGCGACCTGGAAGCTGCAAAGGCAAAGCTGGAAGCAGCGGAGCAGGAAGCGGCCCAGACCAAAGAAAAGCTGCTGCGGATGGCTGCCGAGTACGACAACTACCGCAAGCGCACCGCCCGCGAAGCGGACCAGAAGTTCAACGATGGCATCTCCTTTGCGGTCAACCAGATCATCCCCATCCTGGATACGCTGGAGATGGCGGCCAACGCCCCCACCACCGACGAGAATTACAAAAAGGGTGTGACCATGACGCTGGACAAGGCGGCCAAGGCACTGGATGTCCTCCATGTGGAGGAGATCGAATCCCTGGGCAAGCCGTTCGACCCCAATTTCATGAACGCCGTGCAGCAGGTCCCCGCCGAAGAGGGCCAGGAGAGCGGCACGGTGGTCACCGTCTACCAGAAGGGCTACAAGCTGGGCGACAAGATCGTCCGCCATGCGACCGTTGTGGTGGCCGAGTAACTTCGCAAAGACCCGCAAGGGTTTTCAAATAAACATCCGCTTATCCACTTTGAGCATCATATAAACAAATACGTTCTGATTTGAGAGGAGCTTTCATTATGAGTAAGATCATTGGTATCGACCTTGGCACCACCAACAGCTGTGTGGCTGTTATGGAGGGCGGCGAACCCGTCGTCATCGCAAACTCTGAGGGTGCCCGCACCACCCCGTCCGTTGTCGGCTTCACCAAGACCGGCGACCGTCTGGTCGGCCAGGTCGCAAAGCGTCAGGCCATCACCAACCCGGAGAACACCGTTTCTTCCATCAAGCGCCAGATGGGCACCGACCACAAAGTCACCCTGAACGGCAAGGAGTACACCCCCCAGCAGGTCAGCGCCATGATCCTGCAGAAGCTGAAGGCAGACGCCGAGGCTTATCTGGGTGAGCCTGTCACCGAGGCAGTCATCACCGTCCCCGCATACTTCAACGACAGCCAGCGTCAGGCCACCAAGGACGCAGGCACCATTGCCGGCCTGAACGTCAAGCGTATCATCAACGAGCCGACCGCTGCTTCTCTGGCCTACGGCATCGATAAGGAAGACGACCAGAAGATCATGGTCTACGACCTGGGCGGCGGCACCTTCGATGTCTCCATCATCGAGATGGGCGACGGCGTCACCGAAGTTCTGGCCACCAACGGCGATACCCACCTGGGCGGCGATGACTTCGACCAGCGCGTCATCGACTGGATGGCAGACGCTTTCCAGACCGAGAACGGCATCGACCTGCGCAAGGACAAGATGGCTGCTCAGCGCCTGAAGGAAGCGGCTGAGAAGGCAAAGATCGAGCTGTCCAGCGCAATGAGCACCCAGATCAACCTGCCCTTCATCACCGCCGATGCGACCGGCCCCAAGCATCTGGATATGACCCTGACCCGCGCAAAGTTCAACGAGCTGACCGCAGATCTGGTCGACCGCACCATGACCCCTGTCCGCAAGGCTCTGCAGGATGCAGGCCTGCGCGCTTCTGACCTGAAGAAGGTCCTGATGGTCGGTGGTTCGACCCGTATCCCCGCCGTCTACGACGCCGTGAAGAAGGAACTGAACTGCGAGCCCTTCAAGGGCATCAACCCCGACGAGTGCGTGGCAGTCGGTGCTGCCATTCAGGGCGGTGTCCTGCAGGGCGACGTCAAGGGCCTGCTGCTGCTGGATGTCACCCCGCTGAGCCTGGGCATTGAGACCCTGGGCGGCGTCTGCACCAAGATCATCGAGCGCAACACCACCATCCCCACCCACAAGAGCCAGGTCTTCTCCACCGCTGCCGACAACCAGCCCTCGGTCGAGATCAACGTTCTGCAGGGCGAGCGTGAGTTCGCACGCGACAACAAGAGCCTGGGTGTCTTCCACCTGGATGGCATCGCTCCGGCTCCCCGTGGTGTGCCTCAGATCGAAGTCACCTTCGATATCGATGCAAACGGCATCGTGAAGGTCAGCGCAAAGGACCTGGGCACCGGCAAGGAGCAGAACATCACCATCACGGCTTCCACCAACATGTCCAAGGACGACATCGACAAGGCCGTCAAGGAAGCAGAGCAGTTCGCAGCAGACGATAAGAAGAAGCGCGAAGAGGTCGATATCCGCAACGGTGCCGACCAGATGGTCTTCCAGACCGAGAAGATGCTGAAGGAGAACGGCGACAAGATGCCCGCAGACGTCAAGAGCGAGGCCGAGGCAAAGCTGGCCGACCTGAAGACCGCTGTGCAGTCCGGCTCCATCGACGACATCAAGGCAAAGCAGGATGCGCTGAGCCACGTCTTCGAGAAGATGTATCAGGCAGCTGCTGCCGCACAGCAGGCCGCAGGCGCACAGCCGGGCCCCGATGCCGGTGCAGCCAACCAGCAGAAGCCCAATGACGACGGCGTCGTCGATGCAGACTTCAAGGAAGTCTAAGTTTTGATACAGGCAGCACATGTCCGGCCAAACCGGCGGATGTGCGCTGAGATATAAGCAAAAGCCGCTCCGGTTTTGCCGGAGCGGCCTTTGTGGGTTAAACCTCTCAGTCTCGCTGACACTCGCCAGCTCCCCAGCCGGGGAGCCCTTGGCAGGTCGGCCAGCATTGCGCAGATTGCTGGATGTTTCCCGCTGTGGGAAACGGGAGCGCGCTGCTGTCAGGGGGAGGTTGCTACGATACGAGAGGTGAGTGGATATGGCACAGGAAAAGCGTGATTACTACGAAGTGCTGGGGGTATCCAAATCGGCCACGGATGCGGAGATCAAAAAGGCCTACCGCAAGCTGGCAATGAAGTACCACCCGGACTACAACCCCGGCGACAAGGACGCTGAGGAAAAATTCAAGGAAGTCAACGAAGCCAACGAGGTGCTTTCGGACCCGAAGAAACGCCAGATGTACGACCAGTATGGTTTTGCAGGCGTTGACCCCAGCTACGCAGCCCAGAACGGCGGCGGTGCAGGCGGCTTTGGCGGGTTCGGCGGCGATGGCGTCGATCTGGGCGACATCTTCGGCGATATCTTCGGCGGTGGGTTCGGCGGCTTTGGCGGTGCATCGTCCCGCCAGGCCAACCCCAACGCCCCCCGCAAGGGCCAGGACATCCGTGTCCGGATCACCCTGTCGTTTGACGAGGCCGTCCACGGCTGCAAGAAGAACATCACCATCACCCGCCAGCAGGAGTGCACGGAGTGCCATGGCTCCGGCTGTGCGGCAGGCTCCAGCCCGGAGACCTGCCCCGACTGCGGCGGCCGCGGCTATGTCATCCGCCAGCAGCGCACACCCTTTGGTGTGATGCAGACCCAGCAGCCCTGCTCCCGCTGCGGCGGCAAGGGCAAGCTGGTCAAGAACCCCTGCAAGGTCTGCCACGGCTCCGGCAAGACGGCAACCCGGAAGACGCTGGAGGTGTCCATCCCCATGGGCATCGACGACGATCAGAGCTTTGCACTGCGCGGCATGGGCGATGCCGGTGCCAACGGCGGCCCCGCAGGCGACGTCATCGTGATGGTCACGGTGCGGCCCAGCGAGGTGTTCCAGCGCGATGGCTACGACGTCTGGGTCACGGTGCCCATCACCTACAGCCAGGCTGTCCTCGGCGACGAGATCACCGTACCGTCCATTGACGGCAAGGTGGAGTACACCGTCCCCGAAGGCACCCAGAGCGGGACGACCTTCCGCCTGCGCGGGAAGGGCATCCAGTATCTGAACGGCCGTGGCCGGGGCGACATGTACGTCAAGTGCGAGGTCGAGATCCCCAAGAAGCTGAACAAAGCCCAGCGCGACGCCCTGAAGAAATTCGAGGGAACCCTGAAAGAAGAAAACTACGAAAAGCGCAAGGGCTTCTTCAAAAAGCTGAAAGACCTGTTCAACTGACACCAGAAACAGAAAGACCCTCCCGGAAAATTTCCGGGAGGGTCTTTTGTGTCTTCCGAACTCAGCCCATGTAGCTGATGTTCACGTCGATCTGGCCACCGTAGCCGGGGATGCGGGCGGTGCAGCTGCCCTGCCACATGTTGCAGGCGATGGGGCTGCTGGCGACGTTGTAGTGGGCATTCCAGATGTTGTACTGGGTCAGCCGGCTCATGTCCAGGCGCTTGCGGAACCAGGTGGTGGAGGCGTAGACGCCGGGCTGATAGCCCAGAGCCTTGATCTCTTCGCAGAAGGCGACCGCGCACTTGGTGCGGTCCTCCACGCCCAGACCATCGGCACGGCCGGAGCCGGAACCGGAAGCCTCGGTGTCAAAGTAGATGGGGTAGTCCAGCTGGCGGCCGTTCAGCACATACACGCAGGCCTGCGCTTCCTCGCGGGCTTCGTTCTCATTGACGGCCTGGGTGAAGCAGTAGACGCCCACCCGCAGACCGGCGTTCCGGGCATTGGTGAAATGCTCTTCGAACTTGGGGTCCTGCACCAGGGTACCGGAACCGTAGCCGCGGTAGCCGATGCGGATGATGACGAACTCGACACCGGCCTGCTTGGCCTGCTCAAAGTTGATGCTGGACTGGTATTTGGAGACGTCGATGCCGAAGGTGGCGTTCTGCTGGACGCCATTGGCATCAAAGTAATAGAGCTTGTTGTCGATGGAGCGGATGCCGGTGACGGGGTCGGTGGTGTTTTGCTCATAATAATAGGTCTTGCCGTTCACGGTCCGCCAGCCGGAGTAGGTGGGGCGCGGTGCAGGTGTGGAGGGCTTGTCTTCCTCTTTTTTGCCGAACAGCAGGTTCCACAGCCATTTCAGGAAGCCGTTCTCGCTGTCAAGGCACTGGGCGGAGACGCTGCTTTCGTCCAGCGTTCCGGCGTCCAGTGCGGCGCGGATCTCTTCCGGCGTCAGCAGGATGGTGCCGTTGGTATCGGAGATCCCGGCGGAAGCGACAGCCTCGCCGTTCTCAGAGGCGGCGGGGGTCTCGGCGGCCTCCGCTTCCAGCGTTTCCACCGGGGCGCTCAGCGGATCTTCGGCGGCCAGTTCCGCAGTCTCCTGCACGAAGTGGGGGAAGAGGGCGTTTTCGTGGTCGTTCTCCTCAGCAGGACCGGCCATCGGGTCGGCGGCGGGAGTCTCAGCGGACGGCTCCGCAGGGGTCTCGTCCGGCACAGCGGCAGGAGCTTCTTCAACGGGGGCTTCCGCCGCAGGTTCGGTGCTGGAAGCAGGCACCTCAGCCTCCGTCGGGGTCACAGGCACCGCGGCAGAGGAAGCAGGGGCCTGTGACGGTGCGGTCTCTTCCGCAGCGGCGCTGGAAGCAGACGCTTCCGCCGTGCTCTCCGAAGCGGCCTCCGTGGAGGCGCTCTTCTCCGGCTGAAGGCTGATGGCGGGGGCCTCCCACTCCACCGCCGCAGGCGCGACGGTCAGACCCGCAGGCTGGGTAGCCAGCAGGATGGTGGTGCCCGCGCCGCCCACGGTCAGAGCCAGCGCCATGACAAAGGCGGCAATGGCCTGCCCCGCATTGCGGCGGGCGTTTTGATCGGATGTATGATCCGGAACCGATGGAAATTTGTGTTTCATGCCGTTTGCTTTTGCCTCCAAATAAGATCGGACGTGCAGCCGCCGTGCGGCCCGCAAAGCCCGGTAGAATCGGGACCGATCCAGAAATCCTGATTTCACTCTTCCAGTATACACCCAACCCCGGTATCCGTCAATCTTCTTTGCGGCGGTGCGAAGGAAAAACAGCGAACGGAAAAGAGAAAAATCGCTCTACAGGCAATACGGTTCAGCCTGCGGAAAAATTGCATCCAGCGCTTCAAAATTTGGTTCTTTTCACGAAAAGAGCGTTTTTCTCTTGCTGTCTTGACAGGTGTATGGTATGATGATGGACATGCAGTCCGGTTGCAGAAATGACCGGAAAAGAAAAGAGGAAAATTTTATGGCAAGCTTCAAGGAGTTTTTGAAACGAAAAGATATCGTCATCACCCCGCAGCGCTACCTCATCGAGGCGCTGGGCGCGATGGCACAGGGCCTGTTCGCCAGCCTGCTCATCGGCACCATCATCAAGACGCTGGGCCAGCAGACCGGCCTGGACGTGCTGGTGGACCTGGGCGGCTACGCCACGGCCATGAGCGGCCCGGCCATGGCCTGTGCCATCGGCTGGGCGCTGCACTGTCCGCCGCTGGTGCTGTTCAGCCTCATCACGGTGGGCTACTCGGCCAACGCACTGGGCGGGGCTGGCGGCCCGCTGGCCGTCCTCATCATCGCCATCGTCGCGGCGGAGCTGGGCAAGGCTGTGAGCAAGGAGACAAAGATCGACATCCTCGCCACCCCGCTGGTCACGATCTTTGCAGGCGTCGGCCTGTCCATGCTCATCGCAGCACCCATCGGCGCAGCGGCAAGTCAGGTGGGCACCCTCATCATGTGGGCCACCGAGCAGGCCCCGCTGGTCATGGGCATCCTCGTGTCGGTCATCGTGGGCGTGGCACTGACGCTGCCCATCTCCTCCGCTGCCATCTGTGCGGCACTGGGCCTGACCGGTCTGGCCGGCGGTGCCGCTGTGGCGGGCTGCTGCGCCCAGATGGTGGGCTTTGCGGTCATGAGCTACAAGGAAAACGGCGTCGGCGGTCTGGTCAGTCAGGGTCTGGGCACCAGTATGCTCCAGATGGGCAACATCATCAAGAACCCCCGCATCTGGATCGCCCCCACGCTGGCCTCGGCCATCACCGGCCCGCTGGCCACCTGCCTGTTCCACTTTGAGATGAACGGCGCGGCGGTCTCCTCCGGCATGGGCACCTGCGGTCTGGTGGGCCAGATCGGCGTCTACACCGGCTGGGTCAATGACATCGCGGCAGGCACCAAGGCTGCCATCACCCCGATGGACTGGGCAGCCATGCTGCTGATCTGCTTCGTCCTGCCCGCCGTGCTGAGCGTCGTCTTCTGCGAGATCGAGCGCAAGCTGGGCTGGATCAAAGAGGGAGACCTGAAACTGAACTAAAAGGCAGAACTCCCTCCGTCACAGCTTCGCTGTGCCAGCCCCCTCTGGGAGGGGGCCTTGACGTAGCGGTATTGCTGCAAAGCCTCCCTCACTGAGGGAGGTGGCATCCGCAGGATGCCGAAGGGAGTTCCTTCCCGTCCAACACGGCCTGCGTCAGCGTGTCGCCCTCATAGGTCAGCTTGAGGGAGAAGAACGGGCGGTCCTCTTTGAGCAGGCGGAAGAAGATCTTGTCGCCCTCCCAGATGGGCAGCGTTTCGACGGTGTCCGTCGGCACCCATTCCGGCACCCCTTCGTTGCGGGCGGGGTCCCGGATCAGTTCACCGGTCCAGCCGTCTGCGGTGTAAAGGTGCATGTACTCGGTCAGACGGCCCAGAATGAAGGTCACGATGCCCCGGCAGCGGAAGCGGGTCAGCTGAAGGCCGGTCTCTTCCCGCACCTCGCGCAGCAGGCAGTCTTCCGGGCTTTCGAACGGCTCGAACTTGCCGCCCACGCCGATCCATTTGTCGTGGTTCATGTCGTTTTTCTTGGTGACGCGGTGGAGCATCAGCCACTTGCCGTCCTGCTCCAGATAGCACAGCGTCGTGTTCCGCATGGGAAATTCAGGGTTCATGAAGCGTTCTCCTTCTGATAATATAGCAGTTTGCGTTTTTAATGCACAAGCAACATCCGCAAACTGCATATCGCAAATATGCCGTTTTGATAGGCACTATTTTTGAAAATTGCGATAAAAGAGACCCTCTCCGTCATTGCTCCGCAATGCCGCCTCTCCCGAAGGGCGAGGTTTTGATGTTGAGTTCTGTCAGCATCAAAGCTCCCCCGACGGGGGAGCTGGCGAGCGGATGCGAGACTGAGAGGGTCTTTTCGTTCTTTTTTATTTCCGTGCAGCGCGGCCCTTGCCGGCGTTGTTCAGCTTGCGGACCAGATCGTTCTGGTGCTTGCGCTGCGAGGGGGTGGGTTCCGGGTCGTGCGCCTCGTTGCCGCGCGCGCTGATCTGGGTGGAAGCTGGGTCCACGCGGACAAGGTTCCACTCCTGATTGCCGCCGGAGACGTAGTTCCAGATCTGGGCCTGGGCACCGTTCGCGGTGTTCATGCCCACGAGGTCGATGTATTTGTCAGCCAGCACGTTCCGGATGCGGGTGCGGCCGCTGCGGGTGGGTTCCAGCGCCCAGCACTGGCTCAGCCCGCTGCTGCGGCTCCACTGGTGCAGCCAGGTGCCCTCGACCACGCCGCCGAGCGCCAGGTCGATGAACTTGCCTGTGAACCGGTTCTGGATGCGCCAGCGGCCCTCACCGGCGTCCACGAACTGCCACTGCTGCCACGGATGGCCTGCATAATCCCACAACCGGATCGCAGCGCCGTTCTCGGTATTGAAGTTCTTTACCTCCAACACCTTCCCGTTCGGGGCTTTGATCAGGTAAAATTCATTTTCCATTAAAACGACCTGCGATGCTTTTGCCATAGAGCATGTTCTCCTTTCCGGTATCCGCCGATTTGATGGTTCTATTATAACGCATTTCTTCTCTGGCAACAAGAATGGAAAATCACAATCTTTTGTCGTTTTCTTGTGCGTTTTGCTTAAAAAGACACGTTTTTCCCGCCAATTTGGGCACCGTGTACCACAGGAACAGGGCCGCAAGGCTGAGCCACCGGATCTGGGCGTTCGTCAGGTGCTCGTTCAAAAGCCAGCCGACGCCGAACGAGAGCAGGTTGGCCGTCAGGGCGTAGAGCACCGGGCGGGGCGTTTTGCCCTCCGGCCAGGGCAGCCAGCGGCAGTAGGCGGAGGCTTCCACCGCGAAGACCAGCACTTCCATTCCGGCGTAGAGCGCAAAGCCCGCCCAGGGGCCGAGATAAAACAGCCCGTAGTGGAGAACAAGGTTCAGTGCAAGCTGCGTGGCCAGATTGACCCCGCCGATGAGGTTCTGCTGGGCTTTTTCGCGCAGGCCGAACACCAGGGCACCCAGCGCCAGCTCCAGGATCAGCGTGATGAGTAACCGGGAGGTGAACAGGGAAATCTGGTCGCTGTCGGTCCGGTTGGTGTAGACGTGCATCCAGCCGTCCTCCGGGTCGAACAGCACCTGCCATTCGCTGTCGAACGCATACCGCTGGACCGGCTCTTTGCTCATGGAAAAGACCCCGGTGTCCATATTATAAAGGAGCACATAGAATTTCTGGGGCGGGTAGTACCCCCAGGTGAAGGTCTGTTCGGTGTCGCCGAAGTATTCCTCGAAGTAGCCGAGGAAGTAGTACCCCTCCGGCGCATCGTAAGCCTGAAAGGCTTCCCACACCTTGCGGGAACCCATCCAGTCCCCGTATACGCTGGGGGCGCTCCATGGGCCGGTGGATTCTGTATTGCCCAGCAGAGTCACGGCGTAATTCTGATCGTTGTAGATGTAGAGCCTGAGCGTGACCGACGGTTTCGGCCCCATATCCGCGAAAGCAGGCGGCGAAACGGTCAGCAGGAGCAGGGAGGCGAGTAGAAAACCCAAGATTTTTTTGCAGAGTTTTTCTTTCATGATGGGGCCCTCCGGCTTTCGAAAACAAAAATTCCGACACGACTTTCCTTAACTTGTAAACGAGGGAGGGACAGCTGTTATTGCACGGCATTCCGCACAAACTTCAAGCAGGACTTTTGTGCAGCATTTCCTGTACTTGCAAGGAAAACAAAACGCCGGTTTTCGGGGCGTTTTGACCCCAAATATGAACAAATTGTTTCCAGCTCACGGTCAATTCAGAACACTGACTTCACATTTATAAAGCAAAGCGAACTTTTACGCTTTACTTCGATGAGTAAAACGAATTTCAACAAAAGCTTTCAATTGTTTCATGATTTCGGATATTGACTTTAGATTGAAATTGCGGTATAGTAAGGATGCGGAGAGCGGAAAACGCCCCGCTGAGTACTGAACTTCGGGTCCAAGACCCGTAGAAAGATATAGGAGGTTTGATTATGTACTATTACATTCTGGGCTGTGGTATCGCATGTCTGGTCCTGTTCGGCATCAACAGCATGGACACGGTATGTGTCAAGCCGGCCGAGATCTTGGGCAAGGTCATTCTGTGGCCTCTCGCCCTGATGGAAGCAGTTGTTCGTTACAGCTCCACTCATCACAACATCAAGACCGCGCTGTAAAACATCTCGTTCCCATGCAAAACGACAATCAGGCGGCTGCGCTTTTTTGGAAGGCGCAGCCGCCTTTTTGTTTTGCACTTTGGCGCGGCGTATGGTACAATAAGAAAAACCCCGCCCGGCGGGCTCACCCTGAACAACGAATAGGAGAACTATGAAACCCGATTACAAGCTGGTCGCAAAGGCCAAATATATCCACATGACCGCCGACCTCGCCAGCGAGCTCTGGCACGAGGTCTACAAGCGCTATTACCCGGCGAAGCAGCTGGACGCGCTGGTGGAGACGCTGCAGAGCGCCGACGCCATCGAAGAGGACATCGACCGCGATGTGAACTATTTCCTCGTCTTTCTGGGCGACAAGCTCATCGGCTACTTTGCCTGGAAGATGGAGAACACCGCCCTGCACCTGCTCCATCTCTATCTGAAGCCGGAGTACCGGGGCAAGGCCATCGGCCGCGACATCGTGGCCTCCTGCGAGCGGCTGGCCCGCGGCGAGGGCCGGGGCCGCGTCTGCTGCGAGGTGCACACCAAGTGCCTGCCGGTGCAGCAGTTCTTCAAGGCGCGGGGCTACCGGCTGCTTAAGCCGGTGGAGAACGCGGTGGGCGGCATCTCCATGCAGCTGACCGAAATGGAAAAGATGCTCTGAAATTTCCCATTGCAATTTTCCTGCGTTTGTACTACACTAATGTAGTGCAATGAAGTGCCCATCGCGGGCCAGACCCCCACCAAAACGACAAGGGAGGAAACGAGCCATGGCAAAAGATCATCCCACCGGAGAGTCCGGCCTGTATTCGGCACTGCTGGAACTGAAAACGCCGGAAGAATGCTATCGCTTTTTGCAGGATGTGTGCAGCTACGCCGAGCTGAGTGCAATGGAGCAGCGCTACAACATCGCAGAAAAGCTGGTCAGCAAGCAGAGCTATACCAGTATCATGGGCAACATCGGCGCGTCCAGCGCCATCATCAGCCGGGTCAGCCGGGTCATCAGCAGGGAGGACAGCGTGCTGCGCCGTCTGCTGGAAGAAAAGGCCGAGGCACCCACCGAGGAATAATGCAGGACCGCGCACGGCGGGGCAGGGGAGCACTCCGCCCGCGGTGCGCTTTTTTATCCCCTGCTGCGCACAGCGCACAGCAGGGCCGCAGGAAGGAGCAGATACAATGAGCAAAGCAGTTGTCTTTTTCGCCGATGGCACCGAGGAGTGCGAGGCATTGCTGGTGGTGGACCTTCTCCGCCGCGCCAAAGTCGAGGTCATCGTGGCGTCTGCCATGGGCCGCAGAGAGCTGGTCAGCAGCCATAACATCCACCTGACCGCCGACGCTCTGGCCGAAGAGGTGGATTATTCCGACGTGGACATGGTCGTCCTGCCCGGCGGCATCCCCGGCACCCCGAACCTTGCCGCCAACAAGACCGTGACCAACACCTGCACCGCCTTTGCCAGGGCAGGCCGGAAGGTGGCGGCCATCTGCGCGGCCCCCAGCATCCTGGCTTCGCTGGGCCTGCTGGAGGGCCGGAACGCCACCGCCCACGCCGGGTTCCAGGACAAGCTGGCCGGGGCCGTCGTCCACGACGAAGAGGTCGTGGTGGATGGCAGCATCACCACCAGCTACGGTCTCGGCGGCGCCATCCCCTTTGCGCTGGAGCTGGTCCGCCAGCTGGCCGGCCCGGCGGAAGCCGACCGCATCCAAAACGCCATCGCCTATCGGCACTGAGAGGAGGCTTCCCCATGCGCTTTGTCACCTGCCGTCTGCCGGACGGCATCGAAGACCCGGCCATCCTGTCGGCAGATGGCCGTCAGGTCTGGCCGCTGAGCTGGCTGGGCCTGCGCTATGAGACGCTGTCCGACGCCATCCCGTTCCTGACCCCGCAGGTGCGGGCGGGGCTGTCGCTGGCCATTGCGGGCATCCCGGCCCTGCCCATCGAGGCCGTCACGCTGGAAAGCCCCATCCCGGCCCCGGCGCAGGACGTCATCTGCCTGGGCATCAACTACATGGCCCACTCGGACGAGGCGGAAAAGTATTCCGCCGACGCCTTTGCGACCCGGCATCAGGATGCCATCTACTTTTCCAAGCGGGTCACGCGGGCGGTGCCGGACGGCGGCTTCATCGAGGCCCACACCGACCTTGTGAAGAAGCTGGACTACGAATGCGAGCTGGCTGTGGTGCTGGGCATGGATGCCAAAGATGTGCCTGCCGGGCAGACGAAGGACGTCGTCTTCGGCTACACCATCCTGAACGACGTCTCGGCCCGCGATGTCCAGACGGCCCACAAGCAGTGGTATTTCGGCAAGAGCCTGGACGGCTTCACGCCGATCGGGCCTTGTATCGTCACGGCGGACGAGTTCGAGACCTACCCGCCCAGACTGGGAATCCGCAGCTTCGTCAATGGCGAGAAGCGGCAGGACTCCAACACCGGCCTGCAGATCTTTGACATCGACCACGTCATCGCGGAGCTTTCGCAGGGGATGACCCTGAAGGCGGGCACCCTCATCGCCACCGGTACCCCGGCGGGCGTCGGCATGGGGATGGACCCGCCGCAGTTCCTCGTCCCCGGCGATGTCGTGCGGTGCGAGATCGACGGCATCGGCACCCTGACGAACCCAGTCCGTTGAACGATGAGAACGACGGCCCCGGACATGACGCCGGGGCTGTTTTTGATTTCCGAACTGTAATATAATCGCTGAAATTTTGATTTTGTTTAGAAAAAGAGGGGCAAACCTGTCTTATTCATAAACTGTTCAAAATAAATTCATATACAGTTCATTGACATCCGGTATACATAGGGCAACGAAAGGCGCACCGCTGCGCCAAACCCCAGAACCGTATAGCAATACAGACCCCAAAAAGAACGGCCTGTGTTTGAGGAAAGGAATTGGAACGCTATGAAAATTGGTTTTACAGAGCTGATCCTTGTCGTGATCGTTGCGTTCGTGGTCATCGGCCCGGATAAGCTGCCGGAGTACGCACGCAAGCTCGGCAAGATGCTGCGTGAGCTGAAGAAGTACACCGGTGCAGCCTCCGAAGAGATCCAGAAGAACGTCGTCGAGCCGCTGAACGAGATCCAGGCTCCCATCAAGGAGGCGGTCGCCCCCCTGACGGACCTCAAGAAGGACATCGACGACAGCATGAAGGATGTGACCAAGAGCTTCACCAACATCGGCAAGACCAGCAAGGAAGAGGCCAAGAAGGCCGAGGAGGCCGAAGAGGTCACCGAGCTGGAAGATGCCGTGGAGGAGCTGCCCGAAGAGCCTGCCAAGGCCGAGGCTGCTCCCGCAGAAGAGTCGGCGAAGGCGGAGGAAGCACCGGCTGAGGCTGCGGAACCCGTGAAGGCCGCAGAAAAGCCCGCCGAAACGGAAGCGTCCGCCCCGGCTGCGGAAGCTGCCCCCGCCCATGAAGCCGAAGCCGCTACCCCGGCGGAAGAGGCCAAGGCCTGACCGTTTCTATTTGGATGCACCCGCGCCCGCGGTTGTACGATACATTGTAAATCAGCCCGCCCGCACGGCGCGGCAAGAGGAAAAAGGAGATTTTATTATGAGAATCGGACCTCAGGAGCTTATCATCGTTCTGATCATCGTTCTGGTCATCTTTGGACCCAAGAACCTGCCGAAGCTGGGCAAGATGTTCGGCAAGACCATGAAGAACTTCAAGGAAGGCATGGACGACGTCGATGACAACGGCGAAGTCAAGAAGACCGAGACCCAGTCTGAGGACAAGGCTGAGAAGAAGGACGAGGAGTAATTCGTGGCTACAAACGTTAAGCGCAAAAAGAAAGCCGAAGTCATGTCGGAGGACGGCAGCATGACGCTGACCGGCCACCTGAAAGAGCTGCGGAACCGGCTGATCATCTGCGCAGTCGTGTTTGTGGTGGGTGTGATCGGTTTTCTGGCAGTTTCGGACAAACTGATCGATCTGCTGACGGCCATGGCCCGGAATGCGAACTATACCTTCGTCTTCCTGGCCCCGCAGGAGAAGCTGATGCAGTACTTCCGCGTCTCGCTGATCGCGGCGGTGGTCATCACCGTGCCGGTGGCGCTGTATCAGATCTACGCCTTTGCAAAGCCGGGCCTGAAGCGGAGCGAGAGCTTCTTCTTCAAGCTGGTGCTGCTGCTCGGCCTGATGCTGTTCTGCGTCGGCATCCTGTTCGCCTATAAGGTCACCCTGCCCTTTATGCTGAACTTCCTGGTCACTCTGGAAGGCACCGATTACATCACGGCGTCCATCAGCATCGAGAGCTACATCAACCTCTGCCTGACGATGTTCATCATCTTCGGCTGCGTCTTTGAGATGCCGCTGGTCACCATCATTCTGGCCAAGATGGGCATCGCAAACCCGGAGATCATGAAGAAGGGCCGCGGCGTTGCCATCGTGCTCATCTTCCTGGTCGCAGCCATCATCACCCCGCCGGACATCGTGTCCCAGTGCTTCGTGGCAGTGCCCATGTGCCTGCTGTACTTCGTCAGCATCTTCCTGAGCGGCATCTTCTACAAGCCTAGAACGGACGATGATGAGGACGACGAGGAAGAGGACGAACCCGACGAGGAATAAGCCTTCTGGCCTTTCATTGCAGCGAAAACGCGCTCTGCCTTGCGGCGGGCGCGTTTTTTACGCCCTGCGGCCACAGAACACAGCCGCGCCCCGCACGAGACCGGAAAAATCCGAAAAAATGGCTCCCCATCTGCGGCAGAATATGTTATAATGGCAACAAGGTAAAACAATCAGCGGGCGACCGCTGCGGAAAAGGGGTAAATGAATCATGAAAGAATACGCATTTGGCATTGATTTGGGCGGCACCACCGCAAAGGTCGGTCTGTTCACCACGTCCGGCGCACTGCTGGAAAAGTGGGAGGTGCCCACCGATACCTCCAACGCCGGTGAGCACATCCTCGAAAATCTGGCCGACGCCATTCACGGCAAGATGACCGAGAAGGAGATTACCGCAGAGCAGGTCGAGGGCGTGGGCATCGGTGTGCCCGGCCCGGTGCTGAACTCCAGCGTCGTGCCCATCGTCTGTGCCAACCTCGGCGGCTGGGGCGAGCGGAACGTTTCCGCCCAGCTGTCCGGCCTGCTGGACGGCCTGAAGGTCCTTGTCGGCAACGACGCCAACGTCGCCGCCCTGGGCGAGATCTGGATGGGCACCGCCAAGGGCTGCCGCAGCGCAGTCATGGTAACGCTGGGCACTGGTGTCGGCGGCGGCGTCATCGTCAACGGCAAGGTCATTGATGGTGCCCACGGTGCGGGCGGCGAGATCGGCCACATCACGGTCAATCCGCACGAGACGGCCGTCTGCGGCTGCGGCAAGCGCGGCTGTCTGGAGCAGTACTCCAGCGCCACCGGCGTCGTCCGCTGCATGAAGAAGCTGCTGGACGAGAACCCGGAGGTGGAGTGCGTCCTGCGCGGCACCGATTTTGCCGCCAAGGACGTCTTTGATGCCGCCCGCAATGGCGATGCACTGGCCTCCCGCGAGGTCGAGGATATGTCCAACACGCTGGGCATGGCGCTGGCCAGCATCGCCTCCACCACCGACCCCGAAATGTTCCTCGTCGGCGGCGGCGTGGCCCGCGCAGGCGATGTCCTGTTCGACCCGCTGGTCAAGCACTTCAAGGAATACGCCTTCCGTTCTTGCCGCGAGACCCCCATCAAGGCCGCAAGCCTCGGCAATGACGCCGGCATCTATGGTGCCGTCCGTCTCATCGTGGGCGAATAAGCAACCGAACTTCTCCACAACAAAAAGCGAAGCCGTTGAATGCTCAGCGGCTTCGCTTTTTTCGTACAGGGATTTCGGGTTACAGCGTATCTTTTCCCGGCAGCTGGTTCCACAGGCGGTAGTAGATGCCGTGCTGTGCGAGCAGCTCATCGTGGGTGCCGGATTCCTCGATGCCGTCGGAACCGAGGACGAGGATGCGGTCGTAGTTCTTGATGGTGGTCAGGCGGTGGGCGATGGTCAGGGTGGTGCGGCCGTGGGCCAGCTTTTCAAGGCTCTGGCCCACCAGGATCTCGCTCTCATTGTCCAGGGCGCTGGTGGCCTCGTCCAGGATCAGGATGGGCGGGTTCTTCAGGAAGACGCGGGCGATGGCGATGCGCTGCTTCTGGCCGCCGGAGAGCTTGACGCCGCGCTCACCGACATAGGTGTCGAAGCCGTTCTTCAGGGCGAGGATGAACCGCTCGGCACCGGCCAGACGGGCCGCTTCGATGATCTCCTCACGGGTGGCACCGGGCTTGCCGTAGGCGATGTTGTCCGCCACCGAGCCGCTGAACAGATACACGTCCTGCTGGACGATGCCGATGTCCTCACGCAGGCTCTTGAGGGTGACGTGCTGGATGTCCTGCCCGTCGATGAGGATGCGGCCGCCGGTCACATCGTAGAAGCGGGGGATAAGGTTGCACAGGGTCGTCTTGCCGCCGCCGGAGGGGCCGACCAGCGCCAGCCGCTCACCGGCTTTGATGTCGAGGCTGACGTGGTGCAGGACCTTGTTGTGGTCGTCCGGGTATTCGAAGCTGACATCCTCGAACCGGATGGCACCGGGGCCGGGCTGAAGGGGCTTGGCGTCGGGGGCGTCGTGGATGGGCACCGGGGTGTCCATGATCTCGGCAAAGCGCTCGATGCCGGTCATGCCGCGCTGGAACTGCTCGGCGAACTCGACGATGCGGCGGATGGTGGCGATGAGGGTGGTGACGTAGAGCATATAGGCCACAAGGTCACCGGCGGTGATCCTGCCGTTGACCAGCGACAGACCGCCCGCCAGGATGACCACCAGATACATCAGGCCGTCGAACAGGCGGGTGGAGGTGTTGAACGCAGCCATGGCGTAGTAGCCAAGGGTCTTGATCTGTTCAAAGTCTTTGTTGCCCTGCGCAAATTTCTCGCGCTCCTGGTCCTCGGCGGCAAAGGCCTTGACGACGCCCTGCCCCAGCAGGCTGTCCTCGATGGTGGCATTCAGCTCGCCGATCTGGACGCGCTGCTGGCGGAACCGGGCGCGGAGCTTCCGGTTCAGCTTGACCGAGACGACCCCCATCAGCGGCACACAGGCGAAGACCGCCAGCGTCAGCGGGATGCTGGCCCGGCAGAGGATGATGAAGGACGCCAGAATCTTGATGAAGGCGATGAAGAATTCCTCCGGGCAGTGGTGGGCGAACTCGGTCACATCGAACAGGTCGTTGGTGATGCGGCCCATGATGGTGCCGACCTTGGTGTTGTTGTAATAGGTGTGGTCGAGCAGCAGCAGGTGGTCGAAGGCATCGCGGCGCATGTCGGTCTCGATGTGGACGCCCATGATGTGGCCGATGCTGGACATGAAATACTGCGCCGCTCCATCAATGATGCGGAGCACGAAGTAGATGCCCGCCAGCTTGAGCACGATGCCGGCCGTCAGGGTGATGCCCACCCCCATGGCCGAGTTGGTAATGGCGCTCATGATCTTGGGCAGGATGATGTCGCACAGGGTGGTCAGCGCTGCGCAGAACAGGTCAAAAAAGAGGACGCCCTTGTATTTGGCCAGATACGGCAGAAAGCGCCGGATGAGAGCGCGGCTGCTGGTGTGGTGTGCGGCGGGGTCCTGGGTGGATCGGATCTGTGATTTTGGCATGGTTTCTCCTATTTTTGACCCTCTCCGGCAGCGCGTCAGCGCGGACAGAGAAGGTCGTAATGTTACTTTTTACGATAATCCCGCTCGCCGTAAATGGCGGTGCCGATGCGGACAAGGGTGGCACCCTCGCGGATGGCGTTCTCGTAGTCGCCGCTCATGCCCATGGAGAGGGTCTCCATCTTCACGTTGGCATAGCCGCGCTCTCCGGCCTGCACGAACAGCTTGTGCACCGCTGCTAAATAAGCGCGGTTCCGGGCGTCGTCATCGTTGACGGGCGGGATGGCCATCAGGCCGCAGACCCGGATGTGCTCCTGTGCGGCGGCAGTGTCCAGCAGGGGCCAGAGCTGCTCCGGCGAAACGCCGGACTTTGACGCCTCGCCGCCGATGTTCACTTCCAGCAGCACGTTCTGGACAAGGCCCGCCCTGGCGGCTTCCTTCTCGATGGCGGCAAGCAGATGCTCACTGTCCACGCTCTGGATGAGGCTGGCGCGGCCCAGCACTTTTTTGATCTTATTGGTCTGCAAATGGCCGATGAAGTGGCTCGGTTTGCCGCAGTAGGCCCCGGCGTCAAAGTTTGCGCAAAGCTCCTGCACATGGTTTTCGCCAAACACGTCAATGGGCAGGGCGGCACTGGCCGCCACGGTCTCGGCGGTGCGGGTCTTGCAGGCAGCGCAGAGCTGCACTTCGGCGGGGTCGCGCCCGGCCTCGCGGGCCGCAGCGGCCATGGTCTCCCGGATGGCGGCAACGGCCTCCCGCATCTCTTCCAGCGTTTTTTCAGCCATACAACTCAGTCCTCCTCCGTATATCTGGCGCGCTCGCCGCCGATGAGCTTCGGGCGGGTGCGGGCGCAGAGAATGTTTGCTTCGCCGATCCGGGAAAGGTTCAGCCGCACCGGCACGGCCACCCGGCGCAGGTGCATCCCGATGAGGGTGCCGCCGATGTCGATGCCCGCATGGGCGCGGATCTCCTCCACTGCGACGGGGTCCTGGAACTGCTTCCAGCAGGTGGTGGCCCAGCTGCCGCCTGCGTGGGGGCGGGGCACGACGCAGACTTCCTCCCAGCCGTATTTTTCGGCGGCTTCCCGCTCGATGATGAGGGCGCGGTTCAGGTGCTCGCAGCACTGCGCGGCCAGCCAGATGCCGTTTTCGGCCAGCACCGGCGCGATGCCGGCATAGACGGCCTGCGCGGCTTCCAGGCTGCTGTCCTTGCCGATGTGCCCGCCGACGATCTCGCTGGACGAGCAGCCCACCACAAAGACATCGCCTTTGCGCAGCCCGGCCTGCGCCAGAAGTTCGGTCACGGCCTGCCGTGCCTCGGTTTCGACCTGCTGTTTGAATGCTTCCGTCATATGGATTCACCTCATATCTACCCTTGCGCGCAGGGCCCGCCGCCTCTTGGCATGGTGGGCCTGCGCGTTTTGTAAAAGACCGGCCCGGCCCGCAAAGCGGGACGGAGAGGGTTTACACCCTGACCCAGTGCAGTTTTGTTTCCCCGGAAATGGCCAGATAGACCCGGCTGCCCACCGGGCAGAGCGCCGTGGTGCTGCCGGAGCTGCCGCCGGGGATCGTCCGCTGCCAGCTGCCGCTGGCGGGTGCGACCGCCTCGGCGCGGATGTCGCTGGCCGAGAGGGAGAACAGCCCCTCCTGCATCGTCTGGCTCAGCCGCAGGGCCATGCCCCGCAGCAGAGTGCGCCCGGCGTGGTCTTCCAGCCAGCCGGACCGGGCCCAGCGGTAACTGATGTAGAGCGTGCCGTCCGCATCCAGCGACAGGGCACCGGGGTAGCCGGGCAGACCGTACAGATGGGTCGAGCAGCCTTTGCCCCCGGCCGTTAGGTCGCGGGCGGCGGTGTCCACCGCCCAGACGCAGCGGCTCCCCAGGTCGGAGACATAGAGCGTCTCCGCTGCCTCATCCAGCGCAAGGCCGGAGGCCCCGGCGATGCCGGTCAGGACAGTCTCCACCGTGCGGGCGGCGGGGTCGTAGACGTAGATGCTTCCGGTGCCGGTGTGGGCGGTCAGTTCGGTGCGCAGAGCGCTCTCCACGCCGTGCCGGGCGCGGGCGGCGGCAAGGTCGGTGAAGTAGACCGCGCCGTCCGATGCGGCAGCCACTGCCGTGGGGCAGGAGAGGGCGCGGCCGTCGATCTGGCTCACGGTGAGTTCTACCGTCACGCCCCACTGGTCGCTGTTCACCCGGTAGAGCCGCCCGCCCTCCGATTCCAACGTTGTCATCCAGATGGTGCCGTCCGGTGCAAAGGCAAAATCGGTGATCTCGCCTGCCGTCGTCAGCACTTCGGTCCGGCCGGTGCCGTCCGGCTGCATCCGCAGCAGGCAGCCATTCTTGCCGGATTTGGCGGCGGCGTAGAGCCAGCCGTTGTTCTCCCGCAGGGCGGAGATCTCCGTGTAGGGGGCCAGTTCCAGAACGCCGCCTTCGGCGGCGGTCTGCGCCCCGGTCTCCTGTCGGACGTCCGGGGCGGTGTAGGGCGTGGGCGCGGCCTCGATGGGCCGCAGCACCAGCCCCCAGATGAGGGCCGCCGCAGCGCAGAGCACAAAGACGATGCTCAGCTTCTGGAACCGCTGCAGCACCTCTTCCCGCTCGGCAGCGCGCTGGGCCTCCTGCGCTGCCCGGCGGCGGGCCGCTGCGGCGCTGGTCTTCTGGGCGCGGCGCATCCAGCGGTCCACCCAGAGCGCCGCACTGGGGCCGATGGTCAGCGATGCGATGAGCAGGATGAGCAGCAATTCAACAAGTCCGATCCGCATGGAGGACTCCCTTCCTCTGGTCAAAAACAGATGGGTGTTCGTATCGTTTTAGTATAGCACAACTGTGCCGGAAAGTGCAAGCGCGCCCCGGCGGGGCAAACAAAAAGCAAGCGGCCTGGAACAGAGCCGCTTGCGGGAGGGTTCAGGTGCGCCATTTTTTCCGCCGCGCACCCAGAGCGCGGCGGAACGGACGGTAGTACCGGTAATAGAACTTTGCGCCGAGGAGCGGCTCCATCACCTCTTCGTCGAACTGCATGGCCCGGCTCTTCTCCTTCCAGCTGGAATGGTAATGGTGGATGGAGTAGGTATTGGGGGTGATGTCGCAGGTGGAACCGGCATAGGCCACCGGGCAGAAATACTCTACCGGAAAAACTTCCATCTCCGGGGTGGACTGGCGGGTGCCGTCGGCCCGGATGCCGAACCGGGCAAAGACAGGAAGATTTCGTTCCGGGCAGGGGGTCAGGTCGCAGCTGCCGTCCGGCAGCAGAAAAGGCAGGCCGTCGTAATCGTCCAGCAGGGCTTTCACCACCGGGCTGTGGGCCTCGGCCCCGAAGCTAAGGCCGGTGGCGACCTCGTTGTTGTGCTGGAAGCCGAAGAAGGCCGGATACGCCAGCAGGTCGTCCAGCGGGCGGAGCAGCTCGACGTCGGTGTCCATGTAGATGCCGCCCTGCTCGTACAGGATCTTCAGGCGGGCATAGTCGGCCACAAAGGCCCAGCGGCGGGCATCGTAGGCCTGCCGGGTGTAAAGTGACTGGGAAACGTCGAAGTTCTGCTCGTTCCACTCGATGATCTCATAGTCCGGGCAGTATTTTTTCCAGCTGCGGATGCAGTTCTGGATGTTTTTGGGTTTGGGCGCGCCGCCAAACCAGCAGTAGTGGAGAATTTTTGGGATGCTCATAAACAAAACCTCCGGCTCAGGATCGGATGCTGCTGCGCAGAGCGTGGAGCTTGCGCAGCAGGTCGTGGTCAAACAGGAAGGCAGCGCCCGCGAAGGCAGCGCCGATCCAGATCATATGCAGCAGGGCCACGCCGATGACGCCCGGCAGGCTGAGTTCCGGGCGGCTCTGGATGCCCACGATGCGCAGGATGAGGGCCATCAGGCACAGATAACAGCCCCATTTCAGCGCCGGGCGGGCCATGCTCTGGTGCAGGATGTTTCGGTAGGAGTAGCGGAAGATGAGCACCGTGCGGCAGAGCAGCGCGGCCAGGGTGCCGAACAGGCAGCCGTAGATGCCGAAGAACTGGATGCCGATGAGGGTGATGGCCAGATTGATGGCCATTTCGACCAGAGCATGCCAGCGGGTCTGCTGGAACGCACCTTCGTACTGGACGACATGGTGGTAGATGCCCTTGCCGCTGTCCAGCACGGCCTTGAGGGCGAAGAGCAGCAGCAGGAAGGCGTCGATGTAGTTGGTGTCCTGAATGCCGCTGGTGTAGATGCGGATGACCGGCAGCAGGAAAGCCGCCGTCATGGTATAGCAGAACGCGACAAAGGCCAGATACAGCGTCTCACACAGGTCGAACAGGCCAAGGAACCGCTCCCGGTCGGTGTGGAAGATCTGGCCCATCCGGAACGAGATGCTGTTGAGGAACAGGTTCATCACGAAGATGATCTGGACGAAGAACATGTTGTAGATGCTGTAGACGCTGACGAGCTGGAAATTGCAGAAGTAGGACAGCAGCACCATGTCCGTGTTGTTGAAGATAACGCCGGACAGCTGGTGCATCAGCACCGAGTTCTTCTGGGCGACGGCGGAGTAATCCGGTTTGGCGTGGTGGTCGATCCAGGGGTAGTTCTTGTGGGTGTACCACAGGATGACCGGGATGGGCAGCATGGAGCACAGGCAGTACAGCAGCTGCATGGCCAGAAGGTTCTGGGTGAGCATCAGCACCAGCACCTTGCCGATGCCGGAGATCAGGTTGGTGGCAGTCTCCAGGTTGCTGAGCACATAGCGGCGGCCGTCCACATCCATCAGCAGCCGGTACTTGCCCTGCACAAAAAAGCTGGTGACGGAGGGCAGGCCGTACAGGATGGTGTACAGTAAAACGACGCCGCGCGGCAGGGTGAAGTGCACCACCATGGGGTACACGATGCCGATGGCCACCACGATGAGGGCATACAGTGTGCCGGTGCGGCGGTAATAGTGATCGGTGGCGGCCAGGATCTCGCTCACAGTCTGGGGCTCTTCCATCGCCACCGGGCGGTAGAGCGCCTGGGTGGTGGCCAGGCCGACCCCGGCTTCGAGCAGGTAGAGGTAGGCGAACAGCTGCTTGATGGTGTTCAGCTCGCCGTTGACGCCGGAACCGTAATAGGTCAGATAGAGCCGGGGCATGAGAAAGCCCAGCAGGATGGTCACAAACTGGCAGAACAGGCCGGTGAGCATGTTCCGCTCCACGCGGGAAAGGTTCTTGAATTTCATAGAAACTCCAACGCCTCCGGGAAGGCATACATTTGTCATTCTATTTTTTACTATAAAGCTATTTTTTACTATAAAGGGTGCGGCCCGCATTGTCAAGAAATCCGGACGAAAAAACGAACGATCTGCGCGTTTCTGCGGCAGGGACGGAAATTCGGTTGGATTGCACCGGCCAGTCGTGGCATACTGAATGTGTTCGGGTTTTCCAAAGCATTCACCCAAACTTCACAGAAATTTCCAAACTTCGCGGTATGATAACCTCAGAATATCAGACACTTTTGAGTGAGGAGGGAGCCATAGATGGCAAAAATTCTGATCGTTGATGATGAACCCCGCATCCGGGAACTGATCCGGGAACATCTGCAATATGCGGGCTATGTCTGCGAGGAGGCAGGCGACGGCTCGGCGGCGCTTTCGCTGCTGAGCGGCGGCGGATACGATCTGGTGATCCTGGATGTGATGATGCCGTTCATGGACGGCATGACCTGCCTGCGGGAGATGCGCACCCGCCACATCAACACGCCGGTCATCATCCTGACCGCACGCGGCGAGGAATACGATAAACTGGCGGGCCTGGAGGGCGGCGCGGACGACTATGTGGTCAAGCCCTTCTCCCCGCGCGAGCTGGTGGCCCGCGTCCGGGCCGTGCTCAACCGCACCATGCCCCGGAGCGAGGCTTCCGACGGCACCATGACCTTCGGTGACCTGACCATCGACACGGCCAGCCACACCGTCCGCGTGGCGGGCGAAGAAGTGAGCCTGACGCCCAAGGAGTTCGACCTGCTGGTCTTCCTGGCATCGAACAAGGGCATCGCCCTCAGCCGCGAAAAGATCTTGCAGAAGGTGTGGAACTACGATTACTTCGGCGAGGACCGCACCGTGGACACCCACGTCAAGATGCTGCGCGGCCACCTGGGCAAGTGCCGGGGCTACATCGCCACGGTCTGGGGCATCGGCTACAAGTTCGACCCCGATGCGGCACGATAAAACGGAGGAGCGCAGTTGATGCGGCAACTGGGAAAAAAGCGGCGTTCCATCGGCATCCGCGGGCAGATGATGTGGTTCTTGTGCCTGATCTGCCTGCTGCTGCTGGGGTTGTTCTGGTTCCTGAGCACCCAGCTGCTGGAGCCGCTGTACACCAAACACATCCAGAAGCAGCTGACGGCAGAGGCCGAGATGATCGTGGCCGAGATGGATGACGCCATCGCAAAGGGGGAGATCCTCTCGTACTGGGCGTTCGGCGGCATCAAGGTGACGAACGATGACTTCTTCGGCCAGCTGGGCAGCGACATCTATTCCAGCGGGGAGCTGAGCAGTTTTTGCGTGGATATTTCGGACGCAACGCTCCGCACCATCAAAAAATACGAGAACCTCTCCTATTGCAGCCTGCACCAGAAGTCGTTCCCCGATACGCTGGATGACGACATCGCTTATTCCACCGCCCGGCAGGTGCGGCAGTACTGCCGCGAGAATGGGGCCTTCGCCCGTGTGCTCCCGGCGGCCAAGCCGTCGGCCTACAATCAGCTGGTCGTGGGCCGGATGACCGCCGACGGGGCCTATACGGTGCTGGTGAGCACCACCCTGATGCACGTGTCCGAGGCGGGCGAGGTGATGAGCACCGTGCTGCCGCTGGCGGCGGCGCTCATCTTCGCCTTCTCGATGAGCGCGGCGTGGCTGTTCAGCGAGTGGTTCACAAAGCCGCTGCGTCAGCTCTCCGGTGCGGCGCGGCAGGTGGCCCAGGGCGATTATGCCGTCCATGTGGAAACGGGCCGGAACGATGAACTTGGCGACCTGGCCGAGGATTTCAACCACATGGCGAAGGAAGTCCAGCGGGCCTCCCAGATGCAGCGGGACCTGCTGGCCAATGTCTCCCACGACCTGCGCACCCCGCTCACCCTCATCAAGGGCTACGCCGAGACGGTGCGCGACATCACCGGCGACGACAAGGTTCACCGCGACGAGCAGATGAACATCATCGTGGACGAGGCCGACCGCCTGACGGCTCTGGTCTCCAGCGTCATGGAACTGAGCAAGGTGACGAGCGGCGCGGAAAAATGCGAGAAAGTCCATTTCGATATGGGTCAGCTCTGCGACGAGGTCAGCGAACGGTACGACGCCGTCTGTGCCCAGAACGGCTGGCAGCTGAAACTGGAGCTGCCGGACGAGGAACTGCCCGTCTACGCCGACCCCAACATGATGCAGCGGGCGCTGCACAACCTGCTGGGCAACGCGATGCACCACATGGGAGCGGACGGCATCTTCGTGCTGCGGGCCGCACCATCTGCCGAGGGCGTCCGGGTCGAGGTCGAGGATCACGGCCCCGGCATCGCCGCGGAGGACCTGCCCTATATCTTTGACCGCTACTACCGCTCCCGCTCCGATGCGGGCAAGCAGGGCACGGGCCTGGGCCTGTCCATCACAAAAGCCATTTTCCAGCAGCACGGCTTCCGCTTCGGTGTGCAGAGCACCGTGGGCAAAGGAACGACGTTCTGGTTCATCATGACTTCAGAGTAACAAAAAATCCTGCGCAAAAGCGCAGGATTTTTTGTTATGAGTCGGCAGAACGGTAGATGCCCAGGCTGTTGTCCGGGTCGGGCATCTTGACACGGGAGGCGCGGTCGTTGACCTGGACCAGCATCCAGCCCATGAGGGCCAGCACGGCCAGAATGATGAGCCATTTGACGGCGTTGGGGAGCTTTTTCATCGTGACGTTCCTTTTTTCTTAAACTTCCGGGCGGCAGCGCTTCCGGGCACGGGCCAGCAGTGCGGCCGCATCGGCGGCGGAGGGTTCGTTCACCCAGGCCGGGCGGGGCGCAGCCCCTGCGCCGGAACTGCCCTTCTCCGCAAAGGAGGCAAGGCCGGTGTCGGTGCGGTCGTTCCAGGGCGAGAAGCCGTCGGGGGCGATGTGGGCACCGAGGCGGCAGTCCAGCACGGTGGTCTTGCCGGTGGGGCGCCAGGGCCGGCCCAGATAGACCGTCCCGGCCGGGCAGTCCGAGACGAGATCGCAGTCCCAGAAGACAAAGCCCAGCCCGTCCGCCGGGCCGGACGGTGCCGTGACGAAGCTGCGGGGGATGTGGTTGTTCACGGTGCGCAGAGTGCACTGCTCGAACAGGGCGTCTGCCCCGCCGAAGATGAAGTCGATGTCGCCCGCGATCTCACAGTTCTGGTAATACTGCGCGGAGGCCCGCCGGGGCGCAAAGGTGCGGGGGCCGAGGAAGCCGTCCTTCTCCCGCTCCTTTTCGGGCAGCGGGGCGCAGAACAGGGTGTCCTGATTGCCCAGCAACTTCACCCGGCGGAACACGGCCCGCGCGCTATCCACATAGGCTGCGATGGCCTGCCCCACCAGACTGCCCGGCCCGGCATCGTTGGCGATGGTCAGGTCCTCCACGGTGAGGCTCTCCCCGCTGAAGAAGGCCGTGTAGCTGCGGAAGGTGTGGGTGGGCCGCCCATCCGGGTGGGGCAGCTTGCCGCCGTCGGCCCAGACGAGGATGGTCTGGTCGGCACCGGCACCCCGCAGGGTGATGCAGCGTTTTTCGCAGACCAGCTTTTCCCGGTAGACGCCGGGCCCGATGACGATCTCGGCTTCCAGTTCATAAGGTACGGCCAGCACAGCCTCGGACACCGAAGCGTAATCGCCGCTTCCGTCCTGCGCAACGGTAAGATGCAGCATAGAAAGGGACCTCCCACAAAAAAGATAGTGTTATTATAGTCCCTATTTGTGAATAAATCAACGCCCGCAGGCTTCCAGCCGGAGCACGGCTGCGGTGATGTCGTCGGGTCGGCCGGTCGCCTCGGCGCGGGCGCGGGCCGTTTCCACCAGCGTTTTGGCCAGCACTTCGGGCGGGTCGGCTGCGGCAGCAGAGAGTTCCAGCTGCTTGAGCACCCAGCCGGTGCCGTCCACGAGCAGGCCGTCCGACACCAGCACGGCGTAATCACCAGCCGCCAGATGCACCACCCGGCTCTGCCCGTTCACCCCGCCCAGGATGCCGATGGGCAGGCTGGCATCCCCCACAGGCCGTGCCCGCCCGCCGTGGACCAGAAAACCCGGTGCGGCCCCGGCCTTGAACAGCCGTGCCGTGCCGGTATAGAGGTCCACGCTGATGAGGTCGAGGGTCGCGCCGCTCTCCTCATCGCTCTTGAGAGCCAGTGCTACATTGACCAGCCGTGCGGCCAGCTCGGCGGTGAAGCCTGCCTTGAGCAGGCGGGCCGTCAATTCTGCGGCCAGGTTGCCGTCCACAGCGGCCGGGCGTCCGGTGCCCATGCCGTCGCAGAGGATCATCTGCGCGGCGGTGGGGCTGCAGAACTGCTGGACCGCATCGCCGGAGATGCTGCCCCGCGCGGCGCTCCCGGCGGACCCGAAGATGGCCCGCAGAGCGGGCTTTTCGCAGAAGAGCAGGGTCGTCATCCCCTTGCAGGAGAGCACCTGGGGCGGGTCGAAGGTGCGGCGGCAGAGCCGCCCGACCTCCTGTGCCAGTGCGGCCAGCTCCGGGGCAGAGAACCGGGTGCGGGGCAGGGTGACAGCGGCCCGCGTCCGGCCCAGGTCGTCCAGCGTGACGGCAGATTCCAGCGGCGGGGTACCGAGGCTGGCAAAAAAGTCGGCCACTCGCCCGGATTTATAGGGTTCCGGTGTGCCGGGGCGGCCCAGCTGTTCGCTCAGCACCCCCAGCGCATCGGCCACGGCGCTGTACTGCTCGGTCAGGGCTGTGCGCATGGCTTCGGCGTGGACGCGGGTCTCCTTCCGGCTGCGGTAGAGCGCGAAGGATTTGTTCACCGCTGCGCAGAGCGCCGCCGGGTGGATGCAGCGCCCCAGCTGGGCTGGGAGGTCTCCGGTCTCCAGATGGCCGTTCCGTTCCAGAATGGGCCGCAGGGCGTTCATGCCGTCCAGCGTCGCGGTGTATTCCTGCTTCCAGCAGCTCTCCCGCCGCCCGCAGTTGAAGCAGAGCGCATCGTGGGCGTTGTCGATGACCCAGCGGAAGGTCTCGCACCGGTGGGGCAGGGCATCGTAGACCTCGTTGACGGTCTCCGCGAGGGAGGACAGGCTTTCGGCCACCGCTTCCAGCCGGGTGGCCGCCGCCGAAAAGCGGGGCCGCTCCTCCGGTGCGTCCGGTTCGTCTGCGGGCACCGGGGCCAGCCAGCCGCCGGGCAGCAGCGCGGCCAGCCCCAGCCCCGCCCCGGCGCTGAAGGCAAAGCCAAAGGCACTGCCGGGCGGCTGGACGCAGAGCACCCCCGTCACACAGCCGCCCGCATAGGCGGCAAAGGCTTCCACCCGGTGTCCGGGGGCCAGCAGAGCAGCCGCTGCACTGGCGCAGGAGAGCCCGGCTGCCGCCGGGCCGAGGGAGGCATCCGCCCCGCAGAGTGCTGCACCCAGCACGGCACAGCAGGCAAGGGCGGCTTTCCCCTGACCCCGGCAGCAGAGGGCGGCTTCCAGCGCCGCGCAGAACACGACGCCAAGGCAGACCGGCCCCAGCGTGACCCCGCCCAGGGCCGCAGCGGCAGCGGCCCCGACGAGCAGCATCCCCGCGCCGGGCGTTTCGGGCGGGAACCGCCGCAGGGCAAAGCCCAGCGCCCCCGCCAGCAGAGCATCTGCCCCGCAGGTGAGCAGCAGGTCGACCCCGCCGCCGGTGGGGCCGAAGGCAAAGCAGATGGCCCCCAGCCCCAGGGCTCCGCAGCTCGCCAGCAGGGCGGGCCGGAACCGACCCGGCCAGAGCCACCGTGCTGCCACAGCGGCCCCGATGGCGCAGAGCAGACAGATGCTGTCCAGCGACAGTGCCCCGAACCCATGGAGCAGCAGCCCCAGCACTGCCCCGGCCGCACAGGCAGCGAAGCAGTCCTCCGCAAAGCCGAGCGTCAGCCCCAGCCCGAAGGGGATGAGCGCCCCATACAGCACCGCCCAGCCGCCGAGCAGCCCGGCCAGAAAAGCCGAACCCTGCCGCAGAGCCGGGCGGACAGCTGCGCGCGGCAGCAGCGCCGCTGCAAAAGGATGGAGGGTATCCTGCCTGAGAAGATCGTGCATAAAAAATCCCCGCTTTCCGGCGGGGATCGTTTGCGTTGTTCTGTTTCCCGCGCCTTGTGCATATACTGTAGCGCGGCCGCCGGGCGGTTTTTGGGAGGGTGAAGCGAAGCGGCATCCTTTTGCTAAAACCAAGAAAAAAGCCCTGCGGCGTACAAAAACCGCAGAGCTTTTTGGAAATTTTAGAAGATTCAGCCGTTCAGCTTCTCGATGGCGGCTTTCACGCGGGCAAGGGTCGTTTCGCGGCCCATCATGCAGGCGAGGTCGGTGCCGCCGCCGGGGGTGCGCTGTCTGCCGGACAGGGCGATGCCCAGCGGGTAGAGCAGCCAGCCGTTCTTCTTGCCCAGCTCTTCGGCCTTGGCCTTGCAGGCATCAAAGACGGCGTCGCGGTCGGAGAAGTCCAGAGCTGCATCACTCAGCACGGGCAGCAGTGCTTCCAGCGCTTCCTTTGCGGACTCCGGGGTGGTCTTCTGCTTCTTGTTGGTGTACAGGCTCACGTCGTACTCCGGCATCGCATCGAAGAAGTCCAGCTGCGCGGGGATCTCGCCCAGTACCTCGCAGCGGGGCTGCAGGTTGGCGCAGAGCAGCTTCTTGTCAATGGGGGTGTGGACGGCCTGGTCGATCCAGGGCTCCGCCGCAGCCAGGAATGCGTCCGGGCTCAGGCGGCGGATATACTCCGCGTTGATGGCCCGCAGCTTGAGCGGGTCGAAGATGGCCGGAGACTTGGAGATGCCGTCCGGGCTCCAGACCGTGCGCAGCTCGTCAAGGGAGAAGATCTCCTGCTCGGCGTATTCGCCTTTGGGGCTCCAGCCCAGCAGGCAGATATAGTTCAGGATGGCAGCGCTCAGGTAGCCCTTGGCGCGCAGGTCCTGATAGCTTGCATCGCCGTTGCGCTTGGACAGCTTGTTCTGGGCGTCCTTCATGACCGGCGGGCAGTGGATATAGGTGGGGATCTCCCAGCCGAATGCCTGGTACAGCAGGTTGTATTTGGGGGTGGAAGACAGGTACTCGCTGCCGCGGATGACATGGGTGATGCCCATCAGGTGGTCGTCCACGACATTGGCGAAGTTGTAGGTGGGCATCCCGTCGGTCTTGATGAGGATCTGGTCATCCATCTCGCTGTTCTCGACCTCGATGTGGCCGTAGACCACATCGTCGAAGCCGGTGATGCCGGTGCGGGGGATCTTCTGGCGGATGACATAAGGCTCTCCGGCGGCCAGACGCTTCTGGACCTCCTCTTCGGGCAGGTCGCGGCAGCAGCCGTCGTAGTGGGTCATCTCGCCGTTGGCGCGCTGCTCAGCGTGCAGCGCTTCCAGGCGCTCCTCGGTGCAGAAGCAGTAATATGCCTTGCCCTCGGCGACCAGCTGTTCGGCATACTGTTTGAACATCCCCATCCGCTCGCTCTGGACATAGGGGCCGACCGGGCCGCCGATGTCCGGGCCTTCGTCCCAGTTCAGCCCGGCCTCGCGCAGGGTGTTGTAAATGACGTCCACCGCGCCTTCCACATAGCGGCCCTGGTCCGTGTCTTCGATGCGGAGGATGAAGGTGCCGTCCTCGTGCTTGGCCATCAGGTAGGTGTACAGCGCGGTGCGCAGGTTGCCAACGTGCATATAGCCGGTGGGCGAGGGGGCAAAACGGGTGCGGACTTTATTGCTCAGCATAAAAAACGCTCCTTATCTATATCGGCAAATAAATTTGTGAATTGCTACCCTTTAGTTTAACTGTTCAGCGCGATTTTGTCAACGAGGAGACGCGAAGAACGGCCGGAAGGGGGCGTTCTCTCCCGGAAACGATCAAAATCGTCGAACCTGCCCAATTTTCGGAGAAAAACTTTGGAGCGAAACGCTGCCGAAACGATTGACAAACGGCGCAAAAAACGGTCAAATAAAAACGACACATTTCAACACATTCGGGCGGAGGTAGAAACGATGAAACAAAAATCGTTCGATGCAGTGCGGCAAAAGAGCAGGGCGCTTGCGGTGCTGCTCTGTCTGGCCGTTCTGCTGCTGACCGGCTGCGGCGGAGGCGGGGCAGCTGCACCGGAACCGCCCGCGTCTGCTCCGGCGGCGGGCAGAACGGACGAGGACACGGCTTCTTCTCCGGCGGCACCCGCGCCTTCGGAACCGGAATCGGTGTCCAGTTCGACGGCCGTGTCTGAGTCGGAAGCTCAATCGCCGCAGGAACCGGAGGTGGAAGACTTTCTCCGCTGTGAGCCGATGGACTACACCAGCGTATCGGCGGTCTGCTCCGGGCAGGAGGGCACCCTCATCGTGGTCAAAGTCCGCGTGGAAAATACGACGGAACAGGTCGTCCATGCGTTCAACACCAGCGCATCGCTTGGGAACGTGACGGTGGACAACGCAGTGGACGGCATGTCTGCGGACCGAGTCGCTGCGGGCAAGGCCGCAGAACATCTGACGGCGGTGCTCCGGACGACGCAGGAGACCGTGGTGAAAAAGCCGGTCATTGCAGCCCTTGAAAGCGCAGCCGAAGCCCTGCAGCCGGGGCAGAGCGCGGTGGCGTATGGGTATGTATTCCTCCCGGCCAGCGAAGGCAGCTGGACACGGGCGGATTTTCTGTGGAAGGAGCAGGCCATCGGCAGCCTGACGCCGAAGAAGAAGCCGCAGACCCCTGCGGAGTCGGCTGCGCCGTCGGGCAGTACCGCCGCTTCGGCACCGTCCGCAAAGCCGGAGCCGCCGGCCAGCTCTGAGCGCCCGGCCGGGTCGGAACGCCCTGCCGTCTCGGAGCCGCCCGCAGCTTCGCAGCCCACGGCATCGCCGGGCAGCCCGGCCGGGTCCGAACCGTCCTCGCAGCCGGAGACGTCAGCTGGGTCCGAACACCCCGCTGCATCCGAGCCACCGGCCTCGCCGCCTGCATCCAGCGCACCGTCGGCCCCGGAAACACCGGCAGCGTCCGGGACGCCTGCTTCGTCAGAAGTGCAGGAGCCGGATACGTCCGCGGCGTTCCCGGAGTTTACTGTGCTGGGGCAGACCCTGACGCCGTCCGGTTTCTGTGTGCACTTCCAGGTGAAGAACCACACAAAGGAGACGCTGGACCTGGAAAATACCGCCGCACAGTTTACGGATGCTGCGGATGGGACGTTCCGGGAAGACCGGCTTTACCAGAACGGCACAAAGAGCCGCTGGATCGGTTCGCTCTGTTATCTGACGAACGGAGCGCAGACGGACGAATATCCATGCTACGTTGTCACGTCGGCCTGGAGCACCGTGCTGAAGCCGGGGGCTTCGGCGGAGATCTGGGTCTACGGGCACCTGTCGGACACGGACAAGGTGTCTCTGGTCGCCGTGTCGCTCTCTGCCTGCTGCGGCGGCAAAACGTGCCCCATCCCGGACGAAGATGCCCTGTTTCTGGTGCCGGGACGGAACGGCTCGAAGCGTGGGACGAGCAGCAAAAAATCTTAAAAAAATCCCAAGAACCGGAACTTTTCGCCCGGAGGCGGACTGCCTTCGGGCGTTTTTGTGCCCATTCCAAAAACATCCGGGAAGTTTTTGTCGAAAAGGACCGCAAGCGTTGACGAAGCAGAAACTATTTTGTATACTAATGAAGCACTGGAACAATTTTCCTATCACCGGATTTATGGCCGGGCAGCGTGGCCCGGAAAAATGAGGAAAATACGAGAAGCAGTGCGAATTAGAAAAAGGAGAAGCACAAAATGAAAAGTACAGGAATCGTTCGCGGGATCGATGCGCTGGGGCGGATCGTTCTGCCCAAGGAGCTGCGCACCAGCATGAAGCTGGAAACGGATGCAAAGCTCGAAATCTTCGTTGATGGAGACGCCATCGTCCTCAAAAAGTACCGCCCGAAGGGAAGCTGCGACTTCTGCGGGACCGTCGATGAGCGGGCCGTGCAGTTCGCAGGCTACTGCATCTGCTCCGCCTGCCGGAAGAAGATCGGTGCCCTCTGAGCACGGGCCGCAAAAAGGAGAAGACGCTATGAGCCAGATGATCGATTTTATGCTGCCGTCGAGTGCACCGGGGCGGATGCTTCATGCGTTCCGCTGTGTGCCGGAGGGCGAAGTGCGCGCCATCGTACAGCTCTCGCACGGGATGGTGGAGTTCATCGACCGCTACAAGCCGCTGGCTGAGTACCTCGCCGCACGGGGCATCCTCGTGACCGGAAACGACCATCTGGGCCATGGCGGGTCCATCCGGACCAGGGCCGACTACGGCTATTTTGCAGAGCCGGACGGCAACCGGGCAGTGCTGGATGACCTTCACGCCATGACGGTTCTGACGAAAAAGCTCTACCCCGGTGTGCCGTATTTCCTGCTGGGCCACAGCATGGGCTCGTTCTATGCACGGCAGTATCTGTGCGAGTGGGGCAGTGAGCTGGACGGTGCCATCATCCTGGGGACCGGCTTCCAGCCGAAAGCGCTGGTCGCGTTTGCCCGCACGGTCTGCCGGGTGCTGGCGGTCTTTTTCGGCTGGCAGCATCGCAGCAGGCTGGTGGCGGAGCTTTCGTTCCTGGGCTACAACAAGGGGCTGGAGGGCCGCACCACCCACGACTGGCTCAACCGCGACCCTGCCGAGGTGGACAAGTACCTCGCCGATGAGCGGTGCACCTTCACGTTTACGCTGAATGCCTATTACAGCATGTTCACGGGCATCCTGCGGCTGTACGACCCGGCCTTTCTGGCCCGGATGCCGAAAGATCTGCCGGTACTCTTCCTGGCCGGTGATGCCGACCCGGTGGGCGAGCGCAGTGCGGGCGTCAGGCGAGCCGTGCAGAGCATGAAGGGTGCCGGGATGCGGGACGTGCAGGTCAAGTTTTACCCCGGTGCCCGGCATGAGCTTCTGGTGGAGACGAACCGGGCCGAAGTCTTTGCCGACATCGGCGATTTTGTGGAACGGCACCTTCCCTGAGCGGCATTGCCGTGAAATCGGGATGGGTGTTCGGAAGATGAAAAAAGACACCTCATGGCGAGGTGTCTTTTTTCATAGGGTGATGGTGGGCCAGGCAGGACTTGAACCCGCGACCAAGCGGTTATGAGAACGTCGCTAATTTTGAAATCCCGTTTTTCTTGTGAAA